>Ga0325414_1006905_pt1 | contig 12071 bp, 10 predicted proteins | sample PopdelMetagenome_8_FD_206183 | JGI IMG/M metagenome (GOLD analysis project Ga0325414, IMG submission 206183) | Populus deltoides microbial communities from Bellville, Georgia, United States - Leaf-PdKOR-R3 | ecosystem: Host-associated > Plants > Phyllosphere > Phylloplane/Leaf | place: USA... | reverse complement strand
TTTTTTAATCTCAAATCTTGCATGCATTTGGTGGTGATGACAAGTTCATAATAAAGAACTTCTATCATTAGTTTTAGAAAAAGCTATGATTTTACAAAACTCAATCGTTGAAAAGGCCATTGATGCCTATCTATCTCCTTTTTTTTTATGATAGGGGAGTACATGTTATACGACATAGGAGATATAAAAACAATGGAGATGGGGCCGGGGAGTTCAAAATGTGGATGTTAGAAAGCTATTAAATGTAGTAAGAGATGAATTGGAGATGAGAAATATGAGTACACTAGTGACTCTAAAATCTTTAAATTGCTCTGAAGCAGTGAGTTTGAAATCAAATATTAAACGATTAAGTTTTAAAATAATGTATTACTAATTAATATTGCAAAATATGTGTATATAAATACAAGTTAAAATAATACTTTGGGTTTTTGTTCTACCTTTTGTTTTGATTTCAAGTAATCATCCTTTAATATGCTCTCCAACAATATTTATTAGTAAAATATGGTTAAAAGCATTGATGTGCCATGAATGATTCGAAAATCGACAACAATGAATCTTAATGAAAATGGATGAAGGATGGGTTTGGTTGTGTTGACTTTCTTTTAGTGTTTAGGCTGGATTATAATGATTTTAAGGTAAATAAGATGGAGGATAGATTAGAATGATACTTTGATAAGTTGATCTGGACGCCACAAAAATCAATCTAGGATTTCGACGCCACACTCTTTGTGATTAAAGAGTGATAGGTCGTCAGGTAGGGTTCTTCACAAAATCAATTTGGAAGAACAATTCTTAATTCTTTGAATTAAGTTTCAAATCTTGGCCAAAAGTCCTTTATTACATACTTGATACTATATTTATAATTGGAACATCTCTCCATAGTTAGGAAAATTCAACATGTCAGAAATCAAGCCTAAAAATTAGATTTTGACAAAGTAACTAGACAAATTTAACTAGCACACATTTTTTGACTTTTATTGAAACATAAACAGATAAAATTTAAAATGACTATAACTTCTTGCACAAAAGTCCAATGCAATCATGGTTGGACAATCTAGAAAGATCACGTTATGAACTTGAAATCCACCTAGATTAGTCTTGTTTTCACATGCAATGGATGACTTCAAATTTAGGTTCAAATGCATTTACTGTTCTGACCGTAAACAATATCAATTCTTCACTTATTTGCATTATCAACCCAAATTCAAGTAGCCCAGCATCAAAAGAACCATTAAGGGCTTTTCCCATCTCTATGTTCCAATTGTAGGCAATTTAAGCACCCTTGAACCAATTTCAAACTGATTGCTAATTTTTAACTCTGACACAGCTTCAATCATTCCAATTTGACTTGTCAAGGCCCTTTGTAGTTATTTTGCTCTCGCTCTTGTCATTGGACCATCTGAATCCTCTTACATATTAGATTTAGCTTTATGAGATGGATTATAATTCCCATGATGCACATCATCAGCCCCAGGTTGAAAATGATTTGTCCTCAAATCAAAATCGTCGTCATCATTCAAGTATGGAGTCAAGCCTTTCATATTAAAAGTAGTTGATACGTTGTAATCACCAGGAAGATCTACCTTATACGCATTGTCATTCACCTTCTCTATAATCCGAAATGGACCATCATCTCTTGGCATCAACTTGGACTTACATTTGCTTGGAAATCTGCCCTTGCTAATATGAATCCAAACAAGATCTCCAGGTTCAAACCTAACCATTTTCCGCCCCTTGTTAGCTTGTTTAGCATACTTTGTAGTTTTCTCCTCAATATGTAATCGAACTTGCTCATGTAGTTTCTTCATCAATTCAGCCTTTCTAATTCCATCCATAAATGTCCTCTCATCAATTGGAATATGAACAAGATTAATAGGAACACAAGGATTAAAGCCATACACAACCTCAAATGGTGAAAATTTTGTAGCCTTATTCACACTACGAATATATGCAAACTTCCACAATAGGCAAACAAGTATATCCCAACTCTTCAAATTCTTATGTATAACAGCTCGTAACAAAGAAGATAAAATTTGGTTTACTACCTTAGTTTGTCCATCAGTTTGTGGATGACATGTCGTACTGAAAAGTAACTTCGTTCTAAACTTCCTCCATAGAGTCTTCTAAAAGTGGCTTAAGAACTTTGAATCACGATCAGGGACAATGCTTTTAGGAACTCCATGCAAACGAACAATCTCTTGAAAGAACAAATCAGCAACATGTACTACATCGTCAGTTTTGTTGCAAGGAATGAAATGAGACATTTTGGAGAATCGATCAACCACGACCATTAATGAATCCTTTCCACGTTGTGTTCTTGGTAACCCAAGTACTAAGTCCATGCTAATATCCATCCATGGTTGCTCTAAAATAGGCAATGGCATATACAGTCCATATGCATTCTCTTTACCCTTAGCTTTCTTGCAAATAGCACATCTCTCAATCACCTTGTGCACACATCCCGTAACATGCTAGGCAAAATATATATATATATATTCTTTCAGCAGCTCATAAGTCTTCTTCTCCACAAAATGACCATTAAGACCACCACCATAAGCCTCTTGCACAAGCAACTCCCGTAACGAACCTGAAAGAATACACATTCTGCTCATTTTGAACAAGTAACCTTCACGCCATAAAGAACCCATCACAAGCTCCCTTTGCACATTCGGCAACCACATTAGCAAAGTAGGAATCATTAACATATTGTTCCTTCATTTGTTCAAAACCCATCAGCCTTGCATTCAACATAGAGATTAGTGCAAACCTCCTTGAAAGAGCATTAACAACCACATTAACTTGCCCTTTCTTATATTTTATGACATAAGGAAATGACTCCATAAACTCCACCCATTTAACATGTCTTTGATTCAGCTTGCTTTGCCCTTTAAAATACTTCAAGGATTCATGATCAGTATGTATAACAAATTCTTTAGGCAACAAGTAGTGCTACCATACCTCTAGAGCCTGAATCAAATCATAAAACTCCTTGTCGTAAATAGAGTAGTTCAAACGTGCTCCATTTAACTTTTCACTGAAGAATGCAATCAACCTCTTTTCTTGTATCAAAACAACCTCAATTCCAACTTCGAAAGCAGCGCACTCTATTTTGAATGTTTTAGCAAAGTCTGGAAGTGCTAAAACTGGAGCAGTACACAACTTTTCCTTAATTAGCTCAAAAGCTTTCTGCGCATCTTCACTCCATCTAAACTCTTTCCCTTTTTTCAAGCATTCTATCATAGGAGTAACAATAGAGCTGAAGTCTTTCATAAATTGCCTGTAGAAAGAAGCTAAACCATGGAAACTCCTCACATTAGCGATACTAGCAGGTTTTGGCCAGTCCCAAATTGCCTCAATTTTCTCCTCATCAACCTTAACTCCCCTGCTAGAGATAATATATCCAAGAAACATGACACTTTTTTTTACAGAAGTAACACTTTGTGAGTTTCCCATACAACTTAGAATCTCGCAAAGTTTCAAACACAACTTTAAGATGCTTTACATGATCATCAAAGGTCTTGCTATACACCAGGATATCGTCAAAATATACTATAACAAACATCCCAATATACTTCTTCAAAACATGATTCATAAGCTTCATAAATATACTAGGCGCATTAGATAACCCAAATGGCATTACAACTCATTCATATAACCCTTGTTTAGTTTTAAATGTTGTTTTCCATTCATCTCCCTCTTTCATTCTAATTTGGTGATAACCACTCATCAAATTGACTTTAAAAAATAATGCAGCACCTTGCAACTTATCAAGCAAATCATCAAGTCTGGGTATAGAAAATTGATACTTAACTGTTATTTTGTTGATAGCGCGACTGTCCATACATATTCCTTATGGTACCATCTTTTTTCGGTACAAGCAAAGTAGGTACGGAACATGGACTAAGTGATTCTCGCACATAGCCCTTCTCTAAGAGCTCACCAACCTGCCTTTGAATCTCTTTTGCTTCCTTTGGATTACATCTGTATGCTGGTCTATTAGGAAGTGAATCTCCTGGCATCAAATTAATTTGATGCTCAATTCCACGAATAGGTGGTAACCCTTTAGGTAATTCATCTGAAAACACATCTTTAAATTCTTCAAGCAATTCCTTAATCTATCTTTGTAAGTCCAATCCTTCTACTTGTAGTAATTGCTTTGCCTAGATCATGGAAACAGCCCCCGTCGAAGCTAATGCTTGTTTGATGTCTCCTTTTTTGGCTAACAACAACCCCTTAAGTGATTTCACCTCCTTTTGTTGGCTTTGTAACTGATCCTCTCTAACCTGTTGAGAACTCAATGGTAACAAGTTCACCTTCTTTCCATTCAGCATAAAAGAATAAGGCCCCGTTTGTTTGCTGGAAAGTAGTTTCTTTTTGGAAAATGAATTCCGGGAAAATGAATTATTTCTGATGTTCGGTAGTGTAATGGAAAATAAGTTGGAAAATAAGTTGGAAAATACATTCCAGTGTTTGGTTATTCATGGAAAATGAGCTGGAAAATAACTTATTAATATTTTATTTTTCTCAAGTTTATTAAAATAATGAGTAACAAATCTTACAAATTAAAAATTTGAATGAGAATGAAATTGAAAAAAATATAATTTCATAAATTATCTCAAATAAAATAAATAATAATCAAAATAATAGAGATCAAATCTAAAAAATAAAAAAAATAAAAGATGAAGAAATTAAAATAATAATAATTAACATTTCATAAATTATTTTAAATAAAATAAGTAACAATAAAAAGAATGAGGATCAAATTTGATAGATAAAAAATTTCAATAAAAAAATGATAAGGAAAAAACAAATAACAATTATAAAAATGAGGACCAAAATTAATATAAAAATTAAATTTTAAGAGATGAAATTGAAAAATAAATCCTCAAAACAAAATATATATAGCAATCAAAAGTTTGAGGACCAAATTTGATATATTAGCAAATAATATGACATTTCTAAATTTTTCACAACTTCCGGAAAGTGTTTTCCACTCAAATTTTCTAGAAAAACACTTTCCTGGAAACCAAGCCAAATTTTCCTTTGACTGGAAAGTATTTTCCGTTGACCAACTTTCCTAATGGCAAACAAACACAGGAAAGTTTGGAAAGTGGTTTTCCGGAAACCATTTTCCGGGAAACAAACATAGCCTAAGTGTTATTTCGTCCATTGTAGGTCACATCCTTATCAAACTACCATGGACGACCCAACAACAAATGGCTAGCTGACATCGGCGCAACTTCACACAAAACCTCGTCATGATAGGTTTTAATGGAAAAGGTACAAAGACTTGCTTTGTCACTCGAATCTCCCCATTCTCATTCAGTCATCGCAAACTATACGGCCTGAGATGTGAAATGGTAGTTAAACCCAATTTCTCCATCAAGGTAGTTGACACAACATTAGTGCAACTTCCATTGTTAATGATCATCCCACACACCTTATCTCGAATCTGACATCGAGTATGAAAGATGTTCTTGCGTTGCTCATCATTAACGTCAATTTGTGCATTCAGAACCCGTTGCACAACCGTCAATTTGTGCAACTTCCATTATCAACCCAAATTCAAGTAGCCAAACATCAAAAGAACCATTAAGGGCTTTTCCCATCTCTAAGTTCCAATTATAGGCAAATAAGCACCATTGAACCAATTTCAAACTGATTGCTAATTTTTAACTCCGACGCAGTTTCAATCATTCTAATTTGACTCGTCAAGGCCCTTTGTAGTTGTTTTGCTCTCGCTCTTGTCATTGGACCATCTGAATCCTCTTGCATATTAGATTTAGCTTCACGAGATAGATTATAATTCCCATGATACATATCAAGCATGTTCAAAGTATTAATTAGACTTGCTTTTACAATTTTTTGGGACATAGATTGGGTTTCTATTTATAATATGATTATTATTTGTGATTAGAACAAGAAATAATGAAGACGTGGACATTGTGAAGAATTTTCTTGTTCATACTTTAGAACTTGAATTTGGGAATTTAGGTTTAGGGTAAGGATAGAGGAAAAAGATGAGAAAAGGTTAAATCTGATAGCTAGTTTGTTTTTTTTAAAAAAAAAAATTTAATGGCAAAGTTGTAATATTTAATATCAAAAAATTTAGTCATTAAATAAAAAACAATAGCATTTTTATAAATAATTAAATATTTTTATGAACTTATTTTGAAAAGATATTAAGTATTATTGTGCATATAATTTTAAATTATAGCGGATAATCACAATTTAGATTAAATTCATGATACTAAAGGTAATTTTCCTAAAATTTAATCTTGATGGACAACAAAATTGCTCAAGGATACTCCAATTATTAAAACCCAAAATGTGGTCTCCTCTTTTTGCAATTTATTGTAGTAATTAACCGTGGCCCTATTTTTGTAGTGATTGAATTAAAGGCAACATATATGTAAAAGAAAATTTTCTGGAAATGAGTACTTGAATCTGAGCATCCGTGCAACCTGTTTAGCTGGCCATTGATATCTTCACTTACCTCCCAAAGAATATTTATTCTCCAAAATTTGTTGAAAAAAATGAAATACATAGCCATGCAAGTCATAATTTTAGCTACCCAGCAGGAAATTTGTATATATGTATGTATTGGAATGTCTAGCCTTGCTGCAAGTCATGGAGACAAATTTTCAAAGAATTACATGCACGTTCTTCATACAGCCATTCGCAACCTTTTCAACTAACAAATTCCTGCCACCTAACATGTATTCCCTTTTTCCAAGAATACTAGTCGCGCCCGACCGCACCCTTGTAGACATTTTTTAAGTCTAATTGTTTGTTAAAAAATATTTTTTTAAAAGTAAATTTAAGAAAAATAAATTTCAGAAAAGTAAATTATTTTTTTATGTTTAATAGTATAATAAAAAATAAGTTGAAAAATATTTTTTAATGTTTTTTATATCATGAAAAATGAGCTGAAAAACAACTTATTAATGTTTTAGTTTTTTCAAGTTTATTAAAATAATAAGGAACAAATCTTACAAATGAAAAGGTTGAATGAGAATAAAATTGAAAAAAAAATAATTTCATAAATTATCTCAAATAAAATAAATAATAATCAAAATAATAGAGATAAAATCTAAGAAATAAAAAAATTGAAAGACGAAGAAATTAAAATAATAATAATTACAATTTCATAAATTATTTCAAATAAAATAAGTAACAATCAAAAGAATGAGAATCAAATTTGATAGATAAAAAATTTTAATTAAAAAATAATAAGAGAAAAACAAATAACAATTATAAAAATAAGGACCAAAATTAATATAAAAATCAAATTCTAATGGATGAAATTGAAAAAAAAATTAATATATATATATATATATATATATATATAGCAATCAAAAGTTTGAGGACCAAATTTGATATAATCAGCAAATAATACAACTTTTCTAAATTTTTCACAATTTCCGGAAAGTGTTTTCTGCAAAAAAAAAAACACTTTTCTGGAAACCAAACCATATTATCCTTTGACTGGAACGTGTTTTCCGTTGACCATCTTTTTTTAATGACAAATAAACACATGAAAGTTTAGAAAGTGGTTTTCAAGAAACCACTTTCCGTCAAACAAACACCCTCTTAGTTTTTTTTTTTTACAAGGTGTAATAAGTTAGAAATAGAAAATAGAATCAACTAGGTGTCACCGACCACTGGTCAAACTTATAATATTTAGGTATGATAAACATGTTTTATAAAGGAAAAGGGAAGAACAATCCACAACTTGGATTTAATTTTATATTAATTTAATTTTTTACAATTATTTTTTATTTTTATTTAATAGATTTATTTTTAAAAAATATTTTTAAATTATACTGACGAAGTTACCGATAGACTTATTTTGTCAGTATATTCCAAAAAGTTGAAAACGAGTTACAGCAAACGTCAATGCTACTATTAACTCACCAACGGAATCAATCTGTTGGTATATTCTAGAGAGTTTGATGCGAACCTCGTGATCACGTGGTCACGCAACTCACAATCAAGATTGAGATCTAATCCCGGAAAGCCGAAATAGGTCTGATAGGAGTGTGACACAATGGGACCTGCTCCAATACACCAACACTATTGGATTGAGTAGAATGACGCCACGAAACCAGTTAATCTTCGATAAGTCAGATTCAGTTCGTTCAAGAACTGAAGAATGCAAGAATCACTCTCACACGTTAAAACTGAAAAATTCAGAAGTAATTATCATCAAAGTTATTGAAATTTTGGCTTACATGAGTTTAAATAGTTCTTGAAAAATTAACCCTAATGGATCTACCCTTGTGGGTTGACCTAACCCCCATACAAAACTGGTCCAAAAACCCTAAACTGAAAAGCCCATAACCTGATCCAAACAAGTCTCGGATCCTAGCTCAAAACAAAATTTTAATTAAGCCTAAACATGAAAGAAAATAATAAAAATAACTAATGTGTCAATAAATACCACTAGCCTTTCTCTCCTTGTGCAGCTAGGATGAATAAGGAATCCTTATAAAAAAAGGATTCTGAAACATTAATGAATCCTTGCCACATTTGAAGATTATATTGCACCTCATTAAAGATCCTTGTGGAACTAGAAAATTCCCAAAACTAGTTGCCACATCCTTGTAGGAAAAGAATCATAACCAAATAGGAAGTCCACAAGTTAAATGGAAGTAAATAACAAAATTCGTACAGCCTCTGTTGACCAGTATTGTGGTACCTTCCCAAACTTCAATTGACCTGAAACTGTAACCCATAGTAGGAAAACATGTTTGGAGAGTCCACATAAAATGTTAGCCTGATCCAACGGTCAGATTGAGAATTATAACTGTTGTTGTAAACCTGGACTGTTGTGCTTTTTACGCCAAAATCCCAATCTAACCTTATTTGGGTCGTATTACAAGGCTGAACCGTATCATTCCCTCCCTCTTCAAGAAGATTCGCCCTCGAATCTTGAATAGGATTAGTAGCGACTTCAAGAGCCTCTTGTTTAAGCCTTCGGAATTCCCTTATTGCTAACACCTTTCTCCAACAACACTGTATAGAAATAGTGACTGCGAAGAATTTCAAATAAGCACGCCGTACTAACCATTTGTGTACATACTTTTGAATGATAACCACGGCGGCTCTCCTTTGTTTTTCATTCTTTTGGCGTTGTACCTCTTTTTCCCATGAAGCCTGAAGATCATAGAATAATCTTCTCCACTTATCAACTTCTCGTTCTAAAACCCCCAAACCATGTTTTAGTTTTTCGTATTGTTGATCTACAATCCTCCTTTGTTCCCTCTCCCTTGGTGAATACATGACACAAATAGGGAGAAAAAAAAACAACAAGAAGAAGAAGACAAGAATAGAGTTTATAACAAGAAGAACACTGATTTAGACTCAAAATTACAAATCTGACTATCGTTTGGACCAGAACTGATCGAAAACAAAAAAAATATGAAATTGATGAGAATGAATCAAACAACAGCCAAATATGATGATAATATAATGGAATGAGCAAAATCAACAAAAACAAAACAAGTTTTGAAAGACAACGCAAAACAAACCCGTTACAGCAAGACAAAACCGATTCTGGAACCTAAAGAAAACGCAATCCAAATGACCTTGAATTTAATATATAGTATTAGGATACCAAGAAAACAACAAATCTTAGTTTATAGGTTGTTCTATTATGTCTAGGTACCCAAACCTCGTGTATGATCAGTTTGCGGTAAAAATTAAACCTTCAATTAAAACCTCAAGAAGCCGATATCAAAATAAGTCTAAATTTAATATATAATGCGATCTCATCCCCAATACACAGAATATGAAGTTTCATTTGATTCTGAGGTGGTTTGCTAATGGTTCACCAAGAGTTGTGCTTCTGTGGCAAAAATTGAATGATCCTTTAAATTTCAACTAATCCCTCTCTCTCTCTCTCTCTTTTTTTCTTTTTAATATACTGATATGATTAGAGACAGTAAGAAGATGAAATATAACCTTTTATTTTTTTGTTTAGATGACGCAGACACAAAGAACAAGAATATGGACGCAAACACTGAAAAACTTAAAGGAATACTAAAAAAACAAAAATAACAGAAGGATATGACCATGTTTCAGAGCCTAGCTCTGATACCAACTGATGCGAACCTCGTGGTCACGTGGTCATGTAACCCATAATCAAGATTGAGATCTGATCCTGAAAAACTTACAAACATACCAAAAAATATCAATGAGTGTTTTTTCGAACGTACATTTTCAATCTATGATCCCATCGGTAAAATAATCACAAAGGGATTATTAGTGTAAATATCAACGTAAATTTTTATTGGTAAAACTGTTAAATTTAGGGGGTGTTATAACTCCAGTAATTAGAGCCGAGCCAACCTAAGTTATCTTGCTAAACCTGAAATCTGCACTAACTTTTCAAACCCATGACTCAGATCATTAGACCCAAACACAGCTTATCATGAAAAATCATGAAACTCAATTCTTAATCAATCAAATATTAAATAATGAAATTGAAAAAATAATTTTAATTATACAAACGGATTCAAAACAAGAAAATAACAATTAAAAGAATGATGATTAAAATTCAAATACAAAATAAAATTTATTTTTTATTAAAGGGTGAAATTGAAAAGAAAAATCAATTTAGCTAAAGGTCACATTAAACAATCAAAAGAATGAGGACCGAATTGACATAAAAAAATAAAAATAGGTTTTTCATTGAAAGGTGAAATTGAAAAGAAAAAATTTAACAAAAGGACCCAAAAAATAACAATTAAATAAATGAGAATCAAATTATAAAAAATAACATATCATAAATTAAGATTGAAGAATAAAATTGAAAACAAATTGAAATTTTACAAAAGCCCAAAAAAAAAAAAGAAATCAAAAGAAGAAGGCCGAAGTGAAAATTCCTATAAATTAAAGGACAACTCTGAAATTTAACTTGGCCAACGCAAAAATGATGCATGATTGTCCCTTAAATTGCTAATTTGAGATTTGAAGAAAAGCCTGCAACTTGACCCAACAAGAACTTTGTCTTAAAGAACCAAAATTATATGCAATTGATCAGTCTCACCCTATGCCTATAACAAGACATGAACGAGAAGTATAAATCATAATAAAATTGATCAATCCTTTAAAGAGTTTGCATATTCAATTTAGAATTTAATATGGAAATCACTTAACCACACAAAGAGAAATAAGCACACAATATGCGAGAACTTATAGATAAAATTCACCAACTCCATAAAAATCCTCACATAAAAGTATTTATACGTAAACCTTAAAACTAATAGGTTAGACATGCACTTAATTTAAATTAAAACTAGGTTTAAAATAATAAGAATAAATAAAATAATAATCTAAAATTATTTTTTACTCTTTTCCACCTGAGAAATAATTGTTGAAGACCTATTGTGTATTTTAGTGAGAAGTTAAGTGGAGCGACCTTAAACTATCCTACTTACAATAAAGAACTTTATGCGCTAGTAAGAGCACTTGAGACATGACAACATTAATTGACGCCAAAAGAGTTTATAATCCATTCAGATCATGAGTCATTGAAACATCTGAACGGACAAGATAAGTTGAATATGAGACATGCAAAATGGGTTGAATTCATTGAAACTTTTTCTTATATAATCAAGTATAAGCAAGACAAAGAGAACATAGTAGCTGATGCACTTTCGCACAGGTATGTTCTTCTAAACACCATGAATACTAGATTGTTAGGCTTTGAATATGCAAAGGAATTGTATGATAATGATTCTGACTTTGCCAAGATTTATAATGCATGTGGACATTCGGCTTTTGGTAAGTTTTATTTGATGGATGGTTACTTGTTCAAAGAGAACATGTTATGTGTTCCTGCTAGTTTTTTGCGTGAATTGCTTGTTCATAAAGCACATGAGGGTGGTTTATGGTTCATTTTGGGATTACAAAAACCTTGGTTGTATTATATGAGCATTTCTTTTTTTTTGGTAAGTTGACGTATGTATTAAAAGAAGAAGATACAAACATTATAAGGGGCATACCCCAGATTTACAATGATAACAGAAACATAAAACAACAGATGGCTACAGGCTAGCCACCGA
>Ga0325414_1006904_pt1 | contig 12071 bp, 7 predicted proteins | sample PopdelMetagenome_8_FD_206183 | JGI IMG/M metagenome (GOLD analysis project Ga0325414, IMG submission 206183) | Populus deltoides microbial communities from Bellville, Georgia, United States - Leaf-PdKOR-R3 | ecosystem: Host-associated > Plants > Phyllosphere > Phylloplane/Leaf | place: USA... | reverse complement strand
AATCAACAATATATTCAGATGTTATTTTATTAAAAACCATTAAATTATTCCTTTATTTTCCAATAAAATTATAACAATCTTTTCATAATATTTACAAACCAACTTTATATATAGTCCAACATGGTTTTAATATTTTGAAAAAATCAAAAAACTTTTAGTCGGCTCTAGCTAAATTAACTCATAAAAAAATACTCGTTGACAAACAATTAATTAACACACATTCCGATCTCATACTAATTTAAGATTTTCTATGGAAACTCAGTTTTTTATGCCAAAAAAGAAAAAAATTTACTAACATTCTCTAACTGGCTTCGAGCAAATTTATTCTAATATTGCCAATTTCTTCTAAAGATACTTTATCGAAACTATCAATTATCAAGAAATGAATTGATTCAAAGAAATTAATGAGGATGTTCAGCAAGGCTCCAAAAATTAATTCAACCACATTCGAAATTTGCGGATTGTGTCAAATTGCATAGTGAAAAGGCCCACCAGAGGTCATAAAAGCCGATTTTTATGGCATATCAAATTTAGTGAGCTTAGTGTTTTGCTACTGTCTCCTCTTTTATCAGATTATTTAGAGGACAAGGAATTTAGAGAAATTGTGAGCACTACATGTGAGAGTAAGATTCATTTTGTTATCATCCCTTTCTCTCATCCCTGCAGTCAGCAGTACTTTTCTTTATTTTATTTTATTTTCCCTAAAAATGCTAAGATATTTGATTGGACAGGAAATATGAACACTACCAAAACATTATCAAATATAAATAGAAATTACAATGAAAAAAATACTATCAGTAAATGACGTCGTTGTTTCCTTCGGTGAATTACAGCTGAAAATCAAGAAAAAAAATAGAAATATGACATGTCAGTATTACAAACGGAATTACTAATGAAATATAATTGTCACTAATATCCGTCGGTAATATTTAAGTTATAACCTGCGTTTCTTCTTCCTCTTCCTTTTTTTTTTTTAAACAATACTCTTTTCCCTCTCATTTTATCACAAATCCGGCCACCCCAACATTCAGTCTATCATTATTCATGTTTTGGTTCAATTTTTTTTTTAAGATTCACCATATGAAGTAAGCAAACCTACTTATATTTTTTATTGTAACCCGTTTTTATGTTATTGTTTGGCACTTTTATGTAGTATATGTAGTTTGTTTGTATGTTTACTTGTTTTATAGCTTTTTTCGATAGAAATTTGTTGTATGAATGTATGATTTGTACATGTTAGGGTTTGTTTGAGATTTTAAAAAATTATATTTGTTTGTCATTTTATAAAATTGAGATTGATTTGTAACTTAGGTGTTTTATAATGACATAAATAATAGGTTATTTAATAGGTACATTTCACATTTTGTCAATTTTATTGTTAAGTTGAAAATTTAGGTAAATTTGGTGAAATTTGATTTTCTTGGAGAGAATTGATAATCATTAAAGGGTACTATTAAAATGGATTGAATAATTTTGAATTCAACTAATGATAACTAATTAATTGGGTACAGATAATGTTTTAGTTAATATTATTAATTAAAACATGTTATCATCAAGTTTCTCTTGAAAAGTTGCGCAAGATAGATTATTGTAATAGGGTTGAGGGTTTTATTAATCATGCACTATCTAATTTGAGAAATATTAGTGGAGGCGATATTAGATATTCATGTAAGAGGTGTAAAAATTAAAAATTTATTGATCTAGATGTTATTACGATGCATCTTCTACAAAAAGAATTCATAGAAAAATATTTGTATTAGTTTGCATATGGAGAACCATATGTCATTACGAGACCATGGTAGAAAGGATGGTTAAGTCAATTTCTAGTTCTAACAACGTGCAAAAAATTATAGATGATAATAGCAATCGTTATAGGAGGATTTTTATGGATGCAATGAAAATAAATCAATGTTATGCATGTGAATACTTAATTATAGATGAAGAACCAAATATAGATGCAACCAATTTCTTTTAACTTTTGAAAGATTTTGATGAACCATTATGGAATGGGTGCATAAATCATAGTAAATTATCAAACATTGTACAAGTGTTCACCATCTAGTCAAATCATTGGCCAAGTAAGGCCAATTATGACAGAATCATCAAATGGGCGAGAAGCATTTTACCTGAAGGGAATAGGTTGAAAAGAAACTTTTATACTGCTAAATCTATAATGAAACCCATTGGCCTATGATACCTTGAAAATACAAATGTAACCAAGTGTAGAACTTGTAGGCATGCTCGGTATAAACTCAGAACTGACAGGGGAATGACTTTTATCACATATAGAAATTGATACTTCCTAATCACTCATTGATTGCAAAGGTTATTCATATCTCTAAAAACCATTGAGCACATGACATGACATCTTTCACATAATGCGGTGGATGGATTCATGTTGCAACCTTCCAATGATGAAGCCTGAAAGCATTTTAATAGGGTGCATTATTAGTTTTTAATGGAACCATGGAATGTATGGGTTAGGTTATGTACAAATAGATTCAATCCATTCAGGTCATTTGCATTCTTGTTGGCCAGTAAAACTCACGGTTTACAACTTGTCACCGGGGATGTGTATAAGGCTAAAGTTCATGTTCTTATCTATGATCATACCTGGTCCTAATAGTCCGAGTAGAAATATAAATGTTTTTCTTCAACCATTAATTGACGAGTTGAATTGGTTGTGGTTATTCGGGACTTCAACGTATGATGTCTCAAGAAAATATAATTTTCAAATGAAGATGACTTTGATGTGGACTGTTAATGATTTTTCTACGTATGACTATCAATTTATTTCTAAATTTATTTCACATAAATTTACATTGTTATTTGTGAATTTATCATCATAGTTTAGTTTTGAAAGTTTCGTAATTTTCTTAATTCTTGAGTCTTAAATTTATTCTATAAGATCATTTTGAAACTTATTGATTTATTTGATAGGTTGCTAGTTACTTTTAAGAATTAAAGTAAGTCAATAGAGTGAAAAAAAACCTACAAATTATGTCAAACACGAGTGGTATGAGATATTATTTTTTTATTACTAATATTTTCGTGCAGGATAAAAAAAATATCTTTAAATAGTATATCACAAACAAATACTAAAACTTTAGATAAAGGGATTTCTAAACTACGCCAACAAATGGAATTTATGCTTGGGGAGATGATGAGTAGGTTTGAGAAATTGGAGATAGAGAAGTTAGGAAAAATTCAAGAAGGGTTGTTTCATCTCTAGATGAAAGTGTGACTGGAAACTCTAAAGAGAAACCTGAAAATGTGATCTTTAACCATTGATAGGTTTCATACATATAGGAATGGCCTCTATAAGTCTCGTCCAAAAAGGGAGAGTAGTCGTCTTAGGGCTAAATTTGGTAGCAAGTGTAATTTTGATGATATGGATGATTTGGGTAGTGTTAAGTTAAAAATTCTAGCTTTTCAGGGTAAGATAGATTTAGAAGCTTATTTAGAATGGGAGAAAAAGGTAGAGCTGATTTTTTTATATCCATTACTATTCTAAAAAAACAAAACTTAAGCTCGTTATTATAGAGTTTATTGATTATGTTATGATATGATGGGAAAGATTAGTGGTAGATAGAAGGAGGAATGAAGCGAGAGTTGTTGGTACATGGAAGGAGATGAAGACAACTATGAGAAAGAGATTTGTTCCCAGGTATTATTTAGGGATTTGTTTAATTAATTACAGAATACTACTCTGGGTTTCAAGAGTGTTGAGGAATATCATAAGGAATTAGAGGTTGTCATGATTAGAGCCAATGTTATTGAGGATGAAGAAGTAACAATGTTTAGGTTTTGGAATGGGTTGAATAAAGACATAGTTAATGTGTTGGAATTACAACCTTATATAGACGTAAAGGATTTGGTACATTTGGCTATTAAAGTGGAGAAACAGATGAAAAGAAAGAGTAGTGCACGACTAGGAGCTTATTTAGGTTCTTCTTTAGGTTAGAAGATGAGTTATAGGAGAGAGGGTAATGCACCATCAAATTCAATAGTGACTCCTAAAGTTACCAAACCTAGCAACCTAGAGAAGCAAGTTTTGGCCACTGAATAAAATTCTAAAACCAAAGTGTAAACAAAGCGTAATCAAGATATTAAGTGTTTTATATGTTAGGGATTGGGGCACTATGCATTAGAATGTGCAAATCAAAGAATCGTGATTTTGAGGGATGATGAAAAGATTGAATCAACTAGTGAGACGTCTGATTGATATGATATGCCACCACTTGTGGATGATAGTGATGTTGAATATGCACATAAGGGGCAAGTCATGGTGATAAGGAGAGCTTTGAGTACTCGGGTCAAAGAAGATGATGTTGAGCAATAAAGAGAGAATATTTTCCATACTAGATGTCAAATCCAAAATAAGGTATGTAGTATGATCATTGATAGTGGTAGTTGTACTAATATTGCTAGTGTAACTTTTGTTAGAAAGTTAGGTTTGAGTACTATAAGGCATGAGAAACCTTACCAGCTTTAATGATTGAATGAATGTGGTGTTGTTAAAGTGAATAGACACGTGTTGGTTACATTCTCAGTAGGTAAGTATAAGGATGAAGTCTTATGTGATGTTGTTCATATGCATGCTATATATTTATTATTAGGAAGACCTTGGCAATTCGATAAAAAGTTTAAACTATCCGATTTGAGTCTTCTTATCCCAATCCTTTTATAATGGCCTTGGTTCCACCAACAAGCCATTCTTGAACATGAATCAAATTAATCAAGGCTTGCTCTTCATTATTTTTTACCCTCTTAAAGTTCACTTTAACCCATGTATCTTGAATAAGTTCATTGAAAGTCTTTCTGAATCTCTTAACTCTAAACCTTGTCACTAGACCAACTGGAACCTCTAATGGATCCTTTGGTGTTACTTCGATCACATCATCAAACTTAGCTTTATATATAAAGTAAACTAATCTTTATAAGGTTTCGCCATTAATTAATTTAGATTGATACATGTTTAGCACCTTTTGACTTTTTATGTGATTTTTTGCTCTTGACACGTATATATAAGAAGCTTATAAGCATTTTTGTTCACAAATAGTAATGTCAAAGAAAAAGAAGACTCCATTTGATATAGACTATAATAACCTAATTTTGGGTTTTCCTAAAATTACCTTTTTTTATTTAAAATTCAAAACATAAAAACAAAAAAAAGACTGGTAGCTTTTTAAATTATATAAGGTCAAATAAAATGATTATTGAATTTTTTGCATAAAAATTAAGTTTAAGGACTGAATTAGACTTTTAATATATCAATTTGATTTAATCATAGGCTTAATAAAATTTAAGAATTAATTTGGGTCAAATTAAAAGAATTAATTAAGTGTAAGAACTTAATTAAACTATTTACAGGTCAAATTAATTTTTTTAAGGATTTAATTGGTGAAAAATTAAGTTTTAAAGCTTAATTTGGGCTTAATTGAGAAGATTGGAATTTTAGAGAATCAGATTTAATTTTTTCAAACTCAATTAGATGAAATTATGGACAAAATTACAAGAAAATCAAACTTTAGAGGTCAATTAAAGGCTAAATTAAAGAAATTCAGAATCAATGACCTCTTTGTGAAATGTGTGTGAATTCGGGAACCCAATTCAATTGAAAACAGGGGTGAAATTGAAGAAATTAGAAGTTTAAAAATCAATTAGAAATGAAATTGAAAATATACAAGATTGAGGAACAATATGAAAAAGGCATATTGAATTGATTCTTAGAATCAAAATTCAATGAAGGACTTAATTTACTAAATTAAAAGATTAGGGGCTGAAATTAAAAAGGGGTTAATGACCTAATTTAGGTAAAAACCCAAAAATAACATCATTTCATTTAAATGAAACGGTGCATTTTAATATTGTTTTCACCAAAATGACATGTTTTGAATCGAAACGATGTTGTTTTGGTCTGCAAAAGTAAAACAATAACAATAACAATAACAATGATGATGATGATGCCAGACAACATGTTGTGTGGCACTATTTTGTCATCCCCTGTCTTTATGCCAGAAAAGTTGCTCATGAAACCACTTTTAGAGGCCATTTAATGCTTCATTTCTCATCCAAATAACACAAAAAAAAAAACACATCATCCATACTCTCTAACATTATACTATGTCCCTGTCCTTTTTTTCACCGGTTTTTAACCCTGCAACCACTGCAATAAACAACCAAAACCTCTAACCTGACAAGATTTGACAGTGCTAGCTTTATAGTGCCAGGTTTTTGGTTTGTAGCCAATGGTTAAGATGATTTCCAAGCAAATCAATGGCAACAAGCCATGCTCAAGAAACATGCCAATGGTTAAGATGAAAATGAAAAAATAAAGCAAAAGCACCCCACCAAATTAATTTTCTCTAAAAAAAAAAGAGAGAAAAACTTCTCCAGCATCAGCAAAAACATCACCACCATGACCACCTAAAAGGAACTTTTACTTGACCACTTTAATTTTTTTTAACCTCCCCTTTTTTCCTACACTTCTACCACTTTTTTTTTTCCTTTCCATAGCAGCACAGCCATCAACCCAAATAACATCGCTTTGAGCAATCACAAGCTCCTCAATGCTTGGGTTAACATCACTACAGCCATCCACCATCACTGCAACCAACCACGATAGCTTTCCACTACAACTTCCACTTCTTTTTTTCCTCTTCCAGTGCAGTCTCTCCAACTTTCAACAACCACCACATACCCTTTTACCAACACCACCAGGTCCACCAATAGGCCACCATACCATGTCTGAATCTCCATCAGCTAGCCAACACCCCCATCCAGCCCAAGTAATATTTCTCCTCTTTTTTTGTTAGTTAATTCAAACATAAACATGCAAAACATGAAATAATTCATGATCTACAAAGTAATTTGGTCACTAGGCTAGGCTAGTGATCAATTTTATAGGTTAAACTTAAGCCTAGTCCATATGGCTGAGTTAGGTCCATCCCATATCATTTAAAAAAAAAAGATATGTGTGGGTAGGTATGTGTGGGTTGGGCCTAAGCCCAACCTGTACACGTGGGCTTAAGCCTGGGGCCCAATAGGTCATCCCATATAGCTAGACCAAGCCCAACCCATAGTTAAAGGCGTGTTTGGCATGCCTTATTTTTCTTTAAGAAATCAGGCCTTATTTGGGTCATTAAGGCATGTTTGTCAAACATGTCCTTAAGGCATTTTTAATGTCTTTAATTTTAGGCTAAGAATGCATTTGACAAACATGCCCTAAGCTTTTTCCATTAGTTTTAATTTGTTCTTATTTTAGGCTCTAGCCAAAAAAACCCTTAAATTTTTCAAAAAACTCAAAAAAACTAGAGACCATTTTGAGATTTTTTATGGATCCACCGTGTTTTTTTTTCAAATATTTTTTGTCCAATATCGGACTGTAGACATACACTGTATGATATAAATTCGGTATTAAAAATACCTGATTTTTCTCCAAAATTTTAAAAACAAATTCAAAAAAAAAATTGTATGTCAATTAAAGAAAATTCTATTTTTAGGATAATTTACTTATTTTAATGTGCTTTAAAAAGTGAAAAGTCTAAAAAGCCTATAGATAGTAATTTTAATTTTTTTTTAAAGGTATTTTAGTTAACTCACAGTGCTTAAAAAAATAAAAAAAACACATTTATCCCTAAGCTTAAAAAAATAAAAAAGACACATCTATCCCTAATCAAATTGGTGACCAATGGGTTATGCATAAAGACCAAATTACACCTTAACAGTAAGCCATTGATTTTTTTGGGAAACGTAAAATGATAATTTCATTATTGTTATGAATAATGTTATGTGTCTAAGGACAACGTGTTTGCTTGCGTTTTAGCTTTTTTATTATAAGGAAAGAAAAAAGAATGCTAACAAATATTAGAGGAAAGAGAGGTGGCTCAACACACTGAATTAGTCAAATAAAGCAATTAGTAATCATTATTTTCCTTCAATTTAGGCCTTTGTGATGTTCGAGTTGGTTTTTAACTATGTTTCCATGATATTTTTTTTAAAAAATAAATTGAAAATATTAGAAACGCAACAATACCAAAAAAAAAAACACAATTAAGTGCATTTAGTGTTCCATTATATTTTAATGGATATTCCATTAATTAGTGCTTTGTTGATGCTTAATGTAAGCTCCATCAATTCATGCTTCATTAATGCTTAATGAAGGCTCCTTCAGTTCATGCTTTATTAATACATAATGAAAGTTCCATCAGTTCATTCTCTATATATACTTAATGGAAGTATACATGCATATTGACTATAAATAGAAAATGTGTAAAGCAACGAAGGGAAGAAAAAAGACACATTAGAATACTTGTTTTTTTTCATTCATTCTTACCTTTGCTTATTTTTGGCATCCTTGTAATATTTTCTACAACTCTTTCCACAAATACATAAATATATTCTCTTACAATTTTATCTCCTTACACACACATTAATAGATGACAGTATTTGTTCTCTATATTCACTCTTGCCTTTTCTCTTTCTAGCATCATTGTGATATTTTTACAAACAACATATCACACACACACACACATAATTCTTAAACACCCTTTAAACCTTTATACAATATATTTTTCTTTGTGTTTTATTAACTTAAGCATCAAAGGGTCTCCTATATATAAGAGGATGATATACTCATATTATTCTATCTTTTCATTACCTTATTCTTAGTCTTTTATGCATGATTTATATTTTATAATAGTTTACTTAACTTGTTTTGTGCTTAATAGTGTTACAGAGACACAAAGTATAGAAACAAGCTATATGATATATATTTACCACAATTTGAAGTAAAGCTCTATAAAAAGTATATTGGGATGAGTCATTGGAGCTAAAAAGTGAAAATTCTAATTGCATTAAGAATCCAACTTGAATAAGGAATCTTAATGGGATTAGGATTGGTCAGAGCAAATCTCTCAAATTGGACCTTCATGTACTCTTTGGATCATATTTAGAGTAACAAGTGAAATTTTAAAGTTAGGCTTGATATTTTTCAACAGACTAGCATGAGTCCAACTCAATATTTTCATGTTGAGATGATGACATAACAGCTCATTAACGATATGAAAATGATACTACATGACCAGGAATCCTCTTTAGAAGGTTAAAGTCAACACATAAATCATTAGAATCAAATTAGTGTAACAGAACCATAAAGTAGCCTGATTAGAAATTAATTATTAACTAGGAAACTTCTCAACCTCCTTAAACATATATTACTGATCCTAATTTCTAAAAAATAAAAGGGGTTCACGTTTAGAGCATAAAGGAGTGAAGAAGGGATTTTATTGTTTTTAAAATTATTTTTTAATCATTTTTCTTTTCAATTTTAAGAGGTTAGTACTCTTGGATATTAAATTATCATGAGGATTTGTGCTTAAAATTATTCTATATCTAATAGTGATACATATATATCTTATATTTTTATATAATTAAATTTAATAATTGTTTATTGAGATTTTGTATGATTTGCAACATATGTTTTTGGTTTTAAATCTATTATTATTTTATGATGAATTCATGACTTATTAATTTAAGTAGCAAGAGTATCTAATTTCCAAACCAATGTTAAATTATTTGTTACTTGGAAAACATAAATCTTGATTAAATTAACTCCTTATACATATTTAATTATCATGAATCAATTGCACCTATCTTGCATCAATTAAATATTGCATGCTTAATGAAGGTTATTATGTAATTAGAGTTAATTGATGCATGAATGCTAGGTTAACTAAAATAGTATGGAGAGGTAGAAAAACTTGTTTTTTCATGGTTGATTAATTTATTATCACAAATCATATTAGCAAACATATCTAAATTCAACAATTGATTTTAAATATCATTGAGTAATATTTCTTATAAAAAAATGTTTTTCTTTCTATTTTTCTTTACATTATACCAATTTTCCTTTTATTTTTTAGAAATGATTTCCTTTTCTTTTCTTAGATTTCTAAGTTTTTTTTAGTTAGTTTAGATCATAAACAAACCCAATTTTAATTACTCATTTTTTAAATTGCATATTAGTTCATTCCTTCATATTAATATATTTAGTGCATCTTGACTTGGTTTACTTTAAGCTAAACTTAAATAGCTTGTCTTGATTAAGTAATTAAGTTCTACTACTTATATCTCTGTGGGACAATACCCTTACTTTCTATACTACAAATAATTAATTTTAAGGGTTTAGATTTGCATGACTTCAATACTTGTTAGGGGACTTGCTTTGCAGGAGAGCGCGAATCAAGTCCAAGGCCTAAATTATATTTCCAAGCTCACTTGTTAGTTAAGGAAAGCCTAAATCCAATTGAGTTTTTTTTACCTCGTCAGTGGTTTCATTTGTGGAAACTTGAATAAAAACCTGGTTCTTTCCCATTTTAATTTTTATCAAAATATTTTCTATGGCTAGCGAAACTCTAGGACAAAGAGAAGTAACTAATCTCCTCACTATAGAAACTATTGCCTCTCTAAATCTTCAGCAACTCACCCACCAAGTGCAAGTGCTCAAAAATATTGTTTTATCCATACAAGAATAATTTCACACCTTTTCATTTCCTCAACAGGAAATACATTACCCAACTCCATTACATGTACCAAATGCATAAATACAACCTCAATTTCATAAATAAACTTAACAAAACAACAATCAAAGTAGGCATGATACTCCTACTTTACAAAGGAGTTACTCTCGCTATGAAGGATACTCCTCAACAAGTCCTAGCCATACGCATGGCTATCTCCATCAATCATATCCTGAGTCTTGCTCATATTCTCTTCGTAGTAAAAAAGCTAGACGTGAGACTACATTAATCCCTGAGAATTAGAATGGACATTGTTATGACCCAATTTTGGATCTCCTAAAATTATTTACATATTATTCTTTATTTTAAAATAAAAAAATCAAAAATTTAAAACCCAAAAATACTTTTGAGAAGTGAGGAGATAAATCTTTAGGTTGCAAAGATCAAAGTGCTAAAAGAATAGACAAATTAGGGTATGTTGATAAGATGTGCTGAAAAAAGACTTAATTTGAAACAAAGTTTAAGGTTAAAAGTCAAATTAGTTAAGTTTAAGAACTTAATTAAACCTCTAATTATTTTAATTGACTTAAATTAGGTTTGAAAGTCAATTTGGTTAAAATTAAAAGAATTGATTAAGTTCAAGGACTTAATTAAACTTTTAATGGGTTGAGAGAATTCAATCGAAGACTTAATTGAAAAAAAAATCATGTTTGGAGAACTAATTTGGATCAATTAGTAAAGGTTGGAAGATTAGAGACATCATTGGAACTTTGAAATGCTAAATTGGTACAATCAAGGGTGCAATTGCAAGAAATTTAAAGTCTAAAGGCTAATTAAGGGGAAAATTAGAGAATCCTTAAACTAAGGATCAAAGTGAAAGAGATACACACATTCAGGGACTAAAATTGATTAAAATCAGGGGTAAATGTAAAGAATTTGGAGGTTAAAAGGTTAATTGAGGATGTAATACAAGATATCCAAGATCAAGGATCATATTGTAAAAGACGTCGAATATTAATAATCAAAATTGACATGACTAGGAACTTAGTCGAAAAACATCTTAAGAAATCAACTTAAATTGACAGAATTCAATGAAATTGAAGGATCAGGAACCACTTTATAAGTAAAGAAGAAAAGAACAAAACAGTGTTGTTAAGGCACCACTGTTTATTTTATTTTTTCAATTCTCTTGTGAGGGAACTGACTAGGATTCCTTTTGGAAAAGTCATTTAGGCCCCGTTTGTTTGCTAGAAAGTAGTTTCCGTGGAAAGTGAATTTCTGAAAAGTGAATTATTTTTCGTTGTTTGGTAATGTTATGAAAAATAAGTTTGAAAACATTTTTCAGTGTTTGGTTATGTCATGAAAAATGAGCTGGAAAATAACTTATTAATATTTTTTTCAAGTTTAATAAAATAATGAGGAACAAATCTTACAAATTAAAAAATTGAATGAGAATGAAATTGAAAAAAAATCTAATTTCATAAATTATCTTAAATAAAATAAATAATAAAAAATTAATGGAGATCAAATCTAAAGATAAAAAAAAAA
>Ga0325414_1006903_pt1 | contig 12072 bp, 2 predicted proteins | sample PopdelMetagenome_8_FD_206183 | JGI IMG/M metagenome (GOLD analysis project Ga0325414, IMG submission 206183) | Populus deltoides microbial communities from Bellville, Georgia, United States - Leaf-PdKOR-R3 | ecosystem: Host-associated > Plants > Phyllosphere > Phylloplane/Leaf | place: USA... | reverse complement strand
CCAACATTATATGTTATAATGAAAGTGATAATTAAAAATATTCTTACCTAACATGTCCTCTCAATTGTCTCCGTCATCAGCACTACTAAGATTCTCTACTATTATTGTCAAACCTTGCAATCTAGATGATGATAATAGGATAATTCAATAAAAATTAAAATAAGAAAAATAATAAAGATTAATTTTAAAAAGAATCAAAATATTAATTTTAAAAAGAACAAAAATTCAAAGAATGGAACTGAAAAACAATTAAAATTTCTTTAAAGAAAGCGACCCCATAAAAAGGTCAAGCCAGCTTGGATAACTCGATAGAAAAAAATAAAAAAATTACAAAGTTTCTTTTTTTAAAAAAATCTAATAATGAAATAAAAAAAATATGTCAACTCGCGTTAAATTTCAAACTCGTGACCTAGGTCGTTAGGCCGAAAAAATCTTATCTAAAAAAACCCACAAAGTCCAATTCACAGTAAATCAAATATTAAAGGATAAAATTAGATTTTTTTTCAATTATACAAAAGGATCCAAGATTTAAAAATAGCAATTAAAAGAATGAGGATCAAAATTGAAATAAAAAATAAATTCAAGGACAATAATAAATTTTTAATTGAAAGGTGAAATTGAAAAGAAAAATCAATTTAACAAAAGGACAAAAAAATCAAAACAATGAGGATCAAATTAGAAAAAAAAATGACATTATAAATTGAAATTGAATGATGAAATTGAAAACAAGTCAAAATTTTATAAAATGGTCAAGAACAAAAATTAAAAACAAAAAAATAAGAACCAAATTGAAAAAAATAGCATATCACAAATTGAGATTGAATGATAAAATTGAAAACCAATTAAAACTTTACAAAAAGACCAATAATAAAAACTAGAAATCAAAAGAATAAGGATCACAATTGAAATATAAATAAATAAGAGGACAATTCTGAAATTTTGAATGATCGGTCAGAATGTTGAGGGGGAAGAGAGAGGAAAGCGAGAAAAAAAAAAAAGCATAGCTGGCGACAAATTGCCCCACCATCAACATTATGCACTGCCCCAATAGGAAGAGACATCATGAAGATTCCAACGACACGTCCGAAAGAAGTTTTTGACAGCCAGAAGATGCCATACACGCCAACCACTTTTTGACGAGAATTTCATGATCACGTGGTCACACATCTCACAACAAGATCGACATCGAATCCTAAAAAGCCGACAAGTATGATAGGAGTGTGACATAATGAAAACTTGTCCAAAAGGCACTAGCTTTATTGGAATAAGAACCCTATCCTACAAATAACAATTCACAAACGAGAAGTATAAGGAAGACGTCATGAAGCCAATTAATTTAGTTCGTTAGAGAACCAAAGAATGTCAGAATCTCTTTCACACACGCTGAATGAATTTGGTAGCAATAGTATTATCAAGTTTGAATATTTTGTCCTTACAAATAATATTTATACTTTTTAAAATAAAAACCCTAATGATCTACTCTTGTGGGCTAAATTGATGCACTTATAAAATTGATCCTAAACCTCTACTAAGAAACCCAGAAGTATAGATCCGAACAAGTCTTGGGTTATAGCTAAAAACTAATTAATAAATTACACCCAAATAAACTTTGAGCATTAGCTAATAAACCCAACCCAAAAACATAATTTAAGAAAGAAAAACTAAGTGTTAAAAATTCTTTCTAATCTTCTGTAACTTAAAGAGAACCAAAATAAATAAAAGACAACTGAAAAAAAAGTATTTATACTTTATAGAGCCTCTAACTGCCACACATATTATAGAAAAAAAAGGATTCAAATTCTTCAATGAATCAAAATCACATCATAAACACTTATAGCTCAAGCCCATGCATAAGTATATGGCTTAAATAAGACTCATTTAATCTTTTTTTTTGTCCAAAATTAATTCATTATAGGGTTTGGACTAATAGGGCTGAAAATAACTAAGCAAAAACATTTTATCAATGAATTTGTCAAAACAGTAAAAACAAGTTTGACTAATTTAAATAATATATTTATGAAATTCAATTGGCTTGAAAGTTTAGCAAAATATAATTTCATGTGTCTAATATCTCCTTATAAAATTCTAGCTTGATTCAATGTATAGTATGAGAGATATGTCAAATCTCGTAAAATTAATAAACAAATATTTTAAGATAAAATTCAGACATAACTTAATTCATATCACTTTTGATTTTTAAAATATATTTTATATTTATTAAAATATCAAATTACACCCAATCAACTTGAGTATATCCAATTTAATTTTTTTTTTTTGAAAGAACAAGACTGTTATTATCTTGTTTCAGTGAACAGTAATTCCTTTTACAGCGAAAAATACATTTCACAGGGGAGTTAACTTTTTATTAATTATCTGTACATTTATGTGTGCACGAACAACGAACAAAAGCATTAGGAATAAATTGGAAAAGTATATATATAGACACACACACACACACACACACACACACACACACACACCAATAATCGTCGCTTTGCACCAACCACTGAAGTACCTATCCACAAAAAGGAAATAGAAGCTACAAACCTTCTTTTAGCCAATTAAATTAGGGGTATGGTGGGGTTAAATCGACGGGGTCCTTTAGAGATAGACATATTGCATCAACAAATCAAACCTATAGATGATATCTTATTTTTGCTAGCCTTTTTTGTCCATTACTTTACTCCTTCATTGACTTTGAGGCCTTTGCTTCCTTTTTGAAGTTAATTATAACTTATTCTTTATAATTTAATAGCATTAATTAATTAATCCTCATTTTTTAAAACTATATATTTAATTTTTATGTTTTGAATTTTTTATTTTATCACTTTCAATTTCAATAATACAATACAAAAGAATCGCTATTCATTTAGGTGATATTTGGAAACGCTGCAGCGTTTCACAAAATTTTTTTTAAAAATTTTGTTTAATGTTTTTGTTTTTATATAATTTTAATTTGATGGTGTCAAAAATAAATTTTAAAAAATAAAAAAATATTATTTTAATATATTGTCGAGTAAAAAATACTTTTAAAAATAACTACTATCATATTATTAAATAGTATCTTAGTTTGCGTTACAAAATAAATAACATGTAGTTTACAATCATATCCCCTCTGCTATAAACCTAAAGGAACAACAAGTTATTTTTCAAAGCAATTCATGGCAAATTAAAATTTGTTTTTCGAGACCCAAATTGAATCCCAAGACATCGAAGGCTTGGGTATAAATTGGTGTGATCCTCTCAAATAAAGCCTCCACGTCTACAATGTCTTTTGAAGACATTTTATCAAACAGTTGAATCGCATCGTCCAAACAAGTACATTGCTACACAAATCCATTAATACATTTGCATCGAAAACAAGTTTTTCATAAGGAAATAAGACAATTCTAACCACTAAATAATACTAAATATGATTGTAATTTATTAGGGGTTTTATTTAGGATTAATTATAATTTTTTTGGTGTTCTTCTAAGGTGTAATTAGAATCATTTCGTCGAGATTATTTTAACGATACCGAGTGTATCAAAAAAAAAATCCTAATATGTCCTTGGTAATCCATTTTTTTTTATTTCTCTCTCACACGATATCACTTTAACTCTTCTTTCTTTCTTAATCATTGGATGTTCAATCTCCTCCTTTTGACTATTGGATTTTTATAAAAATATTTTATTAATTTTTGTTGAGGCTAATTAATTTGTAAAAAAAAAATGTTTTGAAATATTCATTAAACAAGCATTATTTCTAATAACGGTTATGTAAACAAATATATTTTGAGAAGCAACCGTTATTTTAAATAATAATTGTGTATAAAAACAATATTTTGAAATGTTGTTTTATTCAAACCATGTTATTTTTTAAATATATTTTAAACCCGTGTTATTTTCCAAAAATTTTAGTAAATTATGTTGTTTTTTCAACCAAAAAAAACCCACTGGTTTTCTCAAAAAAAAAAAAAAAAAAAACAACCGGTGAATAACTAAAGAAAACACCTAAACTGAGGCAAAGATATTATCCGGTGAGCCCCACCCGGCCACCCCACCTAGCAATTCCTTCTCTAGAACTGGGCTTTATAGCTCCCACGGTTATCGAACTTTGTTTTTTCTTTGTTTCTTTATTAGCCAAGTTGGCAACTTGCAACCTCACTGAACTCGCCTTTCCCCCACCATGAAAGAGGCAGGCCGCTTTCTCAAGACTTTCCTGTCATCAGGATAGTGCTCTTCACGTCACCACCAATTAGTGAGTGACCTTCGAGTTATCATATCCTTTCAAATACTGATATATTCACACATACATACCCACATTATAGGAAAAATCAGGGAGATGATGTATTTGCTTGCTATTTCTTACGTCTGACCTTCTCTGGGAAAAAACCATTCAAGAAAGCATCATCATTGCCTCTACTATTTTATTCAATCCCAATGAAGATCATGGCGTTGCAACCAGCTTTTTAAAATTCAATCGATCACTTCACAATTCCATTTCTACTGCAAGAAAACATGGATCTTGTTCTTTGAAAAACCTGATTATTGATTCTGAAAATCTTCTGGTAGCAGGCCGAATTGCGATGTTATTACTTCTCAACCTGATCATTATGATTGTTTTGTGGATACTCCACCTTTTCTTTTTCTTTTTTGTTTGTGGTACTTGGGTGCGTCAAAAATCGAGCTAGTGGAAATTAAATCTTTGTATGTTAAACAAAAACAAAGAGAAACGTTAATACGGACATGTGCAGTCAGTATCATGCATACAAATTCCTCGCAGAAATAATGGAAGTTCTTGTCCATATCATATGGGCTGACAGAGTCTGTTGGTGCATGTGACCATATATTGGCACACATGCGTTATACACAGAGAGTGCCATTAGTCTCTGATGGTGTTAGGATAATAAACTTTTATAGAAGAAATATTATTTATATATAATGTTTAGTGCATGATGTAATCAGATCAATGCACGAATTTCTTCTTTTTAAAAAAAAAAAAGTGATTCAAGCATTTTTTTTTTTTGTAAATTTTATATCAACGGGAGTAATAGACTTTTATTTATGAATGACTCGTCCCTTTTAATATACAATAATGCAATAACTGGCATGTCATTTGCTTAAACGCAACTTTGCATAAAACTCTTGAAAATGTTGGTTAAGTGAAGATAATTTTTTTTTATGTTTTTTTTAAAATTAGAATGGTGCACGGAAAAACGCATGCTACCAATCTAGTATATGCTCATGTGTGTGTAGCAAATAGATTATTGCAGGGGGAACAGCAGTTAATGCCCTTTGGCATTCGGCCAGAGTTTAAAAAACCACCTACCATGTCAAAAATCTCTTCGCCAACTAGATGCCATGCCTTTTTATAGAAGGCAAAATTAAACCCGTCCGAACCAGGGGCAGGGGCCTTTGATCCATCACAACTCCACACAGCATCTATGCCTTTTTCCAAAGTAACCTCATTTTCTAATTCCATTGCAGACCTGCTATCAGGCCTCATGAAGCCATCTGAACCGATATGAGGCCTATTCCATCGGTTATTACTAAACAGATTTGAGTGATAACCGACGACCTTGGCTTTAATCTCTGCTGGCTGAGTGAGAACAACTTCATCTCCGCGGTTCCTGACAATGGAATTTTGCCCGCCTCTAAATGAAATTAACAGGTTAAAAAAGGATATGTTTCTGTCTCTTAATAGGCACCAATTAGCTCTCTCTTTTTTTTTTGCCTCCATAACGACTAAAGCTTCATGGATACAGACCATAGGTTGGAATTGGCTTGCCGATAGGGATCCGATTCGTCTGGAGTAATTTGGATTCCCTAATTACATCATGTTCATTAACATATATTTCGGCTTCCTTCAGCTGAGTATTTAGGTTCCTGAGAATACTTGAACATTTTAACCACTCTGAATCCTTCAGGTTCCATACTACAACAAATTACCCTCATATTCTGCAAAATCTCGTGAAAGTTATGTAAAGTGAAACCACCAGCTGAAACCGAGATGGGTTTTCCCCCAAGAATACATGAAATTGCACCAAAATAATGGGGCAATGGTCAGATAACCCTATCAGCAGTGCTATCAACTTAGTAAAGTGAAAAGTATCAGCCATTCAGGACTGCCATATTTTTTAATCTATTCTGCTCATCGAATCGAAGCGGCAATTGAGACCCAGCGCCAAGCTGGCATTCGCTTTTTTAATTTTTTTTTTATAATATTTTTTATGCAAAAAAATGACACACGGTATCGTACGGGTATAAAGCTAGTTCTCAACTACTTTGAGAGAGATGGAATTTGCTTATTATACTCTTTACTGTTATATACATAGGACTCTAGTAATTCACTAGCGATGCATACAGGAGCAAAAAATAACATGTTTTTTTTTATATATAAATTAAAACTTTTAATGACCAACAACATCATAATTATTAGAAAGATATTAATTGAAAAATGGTATTCTAGATAAAAAAATCATCAACCTTGATTTTTCAGCTATTATAATAGCTAAAATTTATGGGAAAAAAAACAACACATCGTCTGCATCAGTAAAAGATGTCCAACTTGCTCTTTTTTTTAAAAAAAAAAAAATTAGAGACAAACAACAAGTCATTCACTTAATGATGATAATAATAAAAACTTAGTTAAGTGCACACACACCCTTGGCTTTTTTTGTCATTTGTTTTTTTGGTACTTTTATTTTCTTCTAGTAACTTCATTTTTTATTGGCTGTTTTTTTTTTAATTTAACTATTTTTTAACAATTTCATATGATGTTTTTTTTATATAGAATATGATTTAGTTTTTACTCATTTTATAGATAAGATTTTTTTTTTATGTTACAAGACATTCTTTTTGTATAGCTTTTACTTGAATTTTTTTTCCCTTTATTTTTATTCATTCTATTTTCTATGTGTTTTTTATTATAATTTTATTGAATAAAAAATTCATTCTAAGAAATAATATTATTAAATACAATCAAGTCTATGATATGTGTTTCGAGATTAGATATCTATAACCACATATATCTCTTAACTTTTCAATTTAGTCTTTGGTTAAATATAATTTATTTTTACTTGGTTTTCATATAAAGTTATAATATTTTTTTAATATGTGTAGCGCTGCATAATATTTTTTTCTCTTTGATTTTTCTCAATTGCTTTTATGTTTGTGTCTGTTTCTATTATCATTTAATTAAATAAAAAATTTATTCTAAGAAACAATGTTATTAGAAACAACTGGGTACATAACCAGTGTTGTAAAATCAAATATCTTAATTTATATTTATCTCTTAATTTTTCAAGTTCAGATTTTAGTTATCGTAGCAATTTTTTTTAATGTTTTATTGGCACAAATAATTATTTGATTTAATAAAAAAAATTATTCAATAAAACAAAGTTATTAAACACAAGGGGATACATAATCCGTATTACGAGATCAAATATCTTAATTTATATCTATTTTTTATTTTTTTAATTTTAAAGACTATTTTTGTTTTACATTTATCGACACAAATAATTATTGATTTACTTAATTAAATTATTTTTAATTTTAAAAAATAAAATTATCCGAACAGCGGAGAATCACAAGTTAAATATATGGTCATCATTATACATTGTTGATAATACCTTACATATATTCTTTTAATTGATACTTGTAATCCACGGCCACAAGCTGCAAGCTCAACAGCCTAACATGGAAGATTAAAGAAGTTGACATAACAAGTATTAATTCGCAACAGACGCAACATAGACAGATAACATTTTTCTCAAACTCTACATAGATTATGACTGGCATAGCAATAATTGATATACGCAAATGAATACCCAAATCGCAAGTCAATTACAAAACATCATTCATGACAGCTGCAAAGACGTCATCCTCTCCTTTTAAAAATGAAAAGAAAAGGGAAAGAAATCTTGAAAATCGGACTTTCCACACGTTATTAGGCCTCGACTATTATATACAGCCACTCCTGGATGATCCGGCAGCGGCCGTGCATGGGGCTTCAGTTAGTACTTGATAGGGGTGGCCGGAAGTAAGGAACTTACTAGAACTGGGCTCGAGTATGACTTCTGGTGACTTTGAATGAATATGGGTGCAGTCTTGAATATACATGGATTCTTCCCATCTAGAAAATCCAATCCTGCCATAACAGGTGGTCAGTCTCTCTCCACCGTATGGACCATTCCCATTACAGTGTAAGCCCTAAAGCGTTTTACCTTCCAACGAGGTCCAAAATGCTGTTGCTAGGTGATGGATCAGGGTAATTAGATTTTTCATTGTAGTTCTAGATTCAAATCAATATGGATTCCTTCATTGAAATTATCTTCTTCTTTTTTCTTTTTTAGAAAAAAAGTGAAAGCCTTGGTATCAAGAGTATTTTAATTTTTTCAAATGATTTAATGGTCATCAAAAGATTGTTAAAAAGTATATATATTTCTTTTAAAATCAAACAATATAATTACTTGTTTCTAGCTAAGGTAAAAAAATTTCTGAATATTGACCAAGTGCATACTTGTCTTTTGCTTATTTGAATATATTAAAAAGATATTTTTATTCTTAAAAAGGCAAAAAATAAAGCATGCATGTAACGGGGACCTTTTCTCCTTTCACCTAGGTTTTTTTGTAATTTTCAAAGATATGAAGGGCATTTTAGTATTTTTAATTTGGATATTTAATTTTTATTTAAAGAAATATTATCTTGTGCTTCTTACACTGTCAACGTGTTAGTGGCGTCTATGCTTTTTGAACGTTGCATGCGACACCTTCCAATAGCCAAACTTGTATTTCCACTGCGTCGTTGAAAACGCCACAATGTTTTTTTTCTGTTGGTGTGACGTGTGCAGCATATAATAGGCAGTTTATAGCCGGTAGTCATTTCATTTTTTTTCTCCCTTTCTTTTCTTTTTCTTCCAAAGAAAGTACATGTGTTTTTTTTATATTTTAATTTCTTTCCATATATTTTTTATTTCTTATTTTTTCCCTTGACCCTTTTATAAACGTTTTTTATATTTTCAATTCAGTTCCTAAATTATAATTTGTCATGTATTATTTTTTACAATTAAGTCCTTATTCTTTTGAATTGTGATTTGTTTCTTTAGCTTTTTTGTTAAAATTTTATTGGTTTCTAATTTTATACTTCAATCAAAGTTTATGTTGTTTTTTTTTTAATTTAGCCCTCATTCTTTTTATTTATTTTTTATTTTGTTAAAGTTTTTTTTTCTTTTTAATTTAACCATTCAATTGAAACTTTTTGTAAGCCCTCTAATTTAATTTTTTATTTTGATTTTCACCCTCTTTCTTTTAATTATAATTTTTTTTTATTTTGAATCTTTTTGTGTAATTGATTTTTTTTCCGGCTTCATCTTTCGGCATTTAATTTATTGAGAATTGAGTTTTATAATTTTTCTATATGTGCTGATTTTGATCCAATGACGTGGGTCGCGAGTTTGAAAAGTTAATGCGGTTTGATAATTTTTTTAGCTCATTTTCTTTTATGATTTTATCATTCTACATTATTTAAAAAAAACATTTTGTGGTTATCTTCAATTTGTTTTTTTTTTATCAATTTATTATAATTTTATGACTTAGGCCATGAGTTTTACAGGCCTTTTTTAAATATAATTTTCTTAAAAAAATTGTTTTTTTTAATTTTTTACATAGATGGATTTTATTTTTTTGAAATAATATTTATTTTGAAATAATATTTCTAAGATATTTTGACTTGCATAATATTTTTTCCCTTTTATTTATTCAATTAATTTTCTATGTATTTTTATTTTTATTATTAATTTTAATATATAAATTTAGTAGATACAACCAGATAAATATCTTGATATACACTTATTTTTTAATTTTTCTTGTATCTTTTTTAGTTATTATTAATGATTTTTTTTATTTATTTACATAAATAATTATCAATTTATTTAATTAGATTTTTTATAAACTTTTTGATTTACACTTTACATCTTTTTACGTAAAAACAATATATTAAAATAGGTAGCATGCCCAATTTTTTTTTAAAAAAATTTATAAATCGTGGCGGAAAGCGGTTCAACTAGCTAATATATATATATATATATTGTTACTTGTAGAATAAGATTCCATTCTTACTAAGCAAGTACCTAGGAAACAGTAAATATTCTATATATCTCAACAGAAAAGAGAGAGAGAGAGAGAGAGAGAGAGAGAGAGGGTTCAGCCTCTGCGAACCATATATATCATAATCATATACGATTGGGTGGAAATACGTATTGAAAATTTTAGAGAGTGATTAATTAAGAAATTAAATTTAGAGTGTGGTTGTAGTTATTTTATAAATTATTTTTAATTTTAAAATATATTAAAATAATATTTTTTTATTTTTAAAAATTAATTTTAACATCAACCCATCAAAATAATTTAAAAACATAAAAAAAAATATTAATTTAAAATAAAAAAATAAAAAAATTTATATTCTTTTAAAAAAGCTTTTGAAATGTCAAAAAAAAAAAAATCATTTCTAATATACTGTGAATAGATTGAAAGGTGAGAGAAAAAGGCTCCCACTTTCACAACTCTGATTCTCACACTGAAACGACAGGTCAAAAGCATTAGATTCTATCAAGACTCCACAAAGAAAAATGAATCCATACGGTCCCAAGGTGACGCGACGTTCGGTGTAGTAGTGTGCTTTGCTTTTCCGTTCCCTCTGTTCAAATTCATAGCTACCTTAGGTTACTTTTAACTCATGCACAGCAATTCATATTCTAAATTATTTTCTGTTTTGTTAGGAAAGGCTGATATATCTTGTTTCTGTTTAAAAAATAGATGGAACAATTATTGTATCAATAATAATTTTTTAATTTGATTGGTCGATAATGAGAAATTTTATGAGAATTTTCTTGATATATTTTTTTTATTCTAGGTTAAATTTTTTAGGGCAATCAGAGTTTAGAAATGTCTTACGAGAATGCTGACGGTTGAATAAAAATACAAAAAATAAAACAAGGACTTATTAATGATATTTTTATAATTTTATTCATAAAGGTCATTTTATTGAATTATTTTTTTAGATCGATTTTTTTTCAAATTTTATCATTCAATAATAGATATATTGAGAATTAAACTTTATAATTTACTTAATTTACTTTGATTTGTTTTATTTAGGAGTATCAAGATCTCATGACTCATGTCACGGATTTGAAAAGTTAATACAGGTTAACTTGGGTTGCTTTAATATATTGTCATCTCAATATTTTTTTTAAAATATTATCTTTTATTTTTTTATCAAATTATTTTTTTATTAGTTGTCCAAGCTTTTTTTGAATCCGTCGAGTCGACGAGATCATAACAGTTCAACTCTATTTTTTTAAAAAAATTAAAATTATATTTGTTTACTGACTATATATATATATATATATAGTTCCGAAACGCTAAAATATTCTAAAATTAAAATATATCGTTTCAAATAAAAAAACAAAACACCTCCCGGAATGAAACTAATTCGCCCTTCTTATCTTTCATTTCATGTATATTTGATCTTTCTCATTAATTCTTATGTAGTCCAAATTTAATTTAACCAAAATGTACGACAGCCGAAACTAGCAAGAATTACAGTAAAGGACAGAACTAAAGAATGACAAACAGACCAGGAAAACACAAATTCCTTAATTTTCACAAATTTTCGAAGCTCCCAAAACTGAAAATCTCTGTACAATTGCATTGACTCTAATGCCCTTACCTTCATCTTCGACGAAATCCAACAAAGCGTTTTCATCGCATTGGTAGAAAGAAAACCAAAACAGCATAATCCCAATGGAAAATTCAAGTGGCATCAATAGTCAATCTTTTCCAACAAAATTGCATTTTCATTTTTCCCCAACTGCCCAAAATAAGAAAGGAGAGATCGATAACATACTTACAATACTTGAATATATATATATATATATATATATTTTAAAAGGACTTCTTTTGTTCGGTGAATCTCGAACCAAGCTTTGGGTTTTGTTTGTTTTTTCTTTCGGGTTACTTATTTACCGTCACCGTCTCGAACCAAGCTTTCAGCAACAGACGCAAGTTTTTGGAGATTCAGCTTGACAACAGT
>Ga0325414_1006897_pt1 | contig 12081 bp, 3 predicted proteins | sample PopdelMetagenome_8_FD_206183 | JGI IMG/M metagenome (GOLD analysis project Ga0325414, IMG submission 206183) | Populus deltoides microbial communities from Bellville, Georgia, United States - Leaf-PdKOR-R3 | ecosystem: Host-associated > Plants > Phyllosphere > Phylloplane/Leaf | place: USA... | reverse complement strand
TGCTCCTTGTTGAGTTCCTTGAGGATAGATTCCTCATTCTCTGACTCCCTTTGTATGATAAATTAGTTAGTACAGTGTCCTTGTTTTATGTCAAGAAATGAGGGTTCAGATGGGGATGGTGGATGTTATTGTTTATTGATCAATCGGATATACAAGGAGCTGTGAAGGTAAATATATCAAGTGAAAAAGGTTGGATGGAGACACAAATGCTCTAAGGGGTGGATGGTGTCTTTTTATACGGCTATGTTTGTTCGGATCAAAACTTGACAAGTGAATTTTGAAGTACATGACTTTATAAAATTAGAGTTGGTGGGGCTAAAAAAAAAATTCTAAGTTTCCGAAACTGTTTTTTATGCTATCTTTTATATATTTTAAAAGTCAAGTAAGGTATAAGAGTGAGTAAAATGGAAATGGATTAATTATACTAAAGGTTTTAACCGGGACTTAGTTTGAAGCGTCTGCATTCGGGTTGAGAAGTGGTTAGAGATGTTAGGATTCAGACCAAGACCTAATATAAAACACGTGTGATTCTGTGTGAGACTAACTCTAGACGTACGACCGAGAGTTGATCCAAGACTTAGTTCGGGTCGCTCAGGGTGCGATTAAGACTAGGTTTATGGCACCAAGGGTTTCCTCCATAACTGGTAATGGGGTGCCTAGGAGGATTGAACCAATTTCAGGGCACTTACGGGTCTTTCAAGGACCTCTGCGTCAGAAGGTCGAACCAAGGCTTGATTTAAATGCTTTGCTTTTAGGATGGGATGTGTTTTGGAATGCTTGGTTTGGAGGCTTGTGGTTTGGACCAAGACTATACATTGAATCGAGACATGGTTTGAGTCATGCAATGTTAAGGCTAAGAACAAGTATGAGGAGTTCAATAATTAGTTCGAATCACTCGACGTTCAACTTGGATAAGATCTAAGGTGTCTAAAGACCAGGTCCGAAACATCCATGATATAAATTGGGATTAGGTCTGAGATTCAATTGCAAAACATTGAGGATTGAGTTGAGATCTACTACAATGCTCTAATTTAAGGAATTGCGTTGAGGTTATTAGAAAACTTGTTTAATGCATGGTTAATGGGCACATTTGTTACCAAATTAGAAGTGAAGTTACTCACTTTTTGAATTAAAATTTTATTGGAATTTAAATAAATTATAAATGAATGAAAAAATAATCTCAAATAACTCTTAGTTGGTATGTCTTGAAGAAACTTAAACCCTCTAAAAACTTTATCCAACATGGAAAAAAAACAAGTTTTCACACCCAAGCTATTAGAACCTAGAGGTCTAAGTAAAGTGAGATTGGGCTTAAACTCGTATATGTGCATGTGCGGCCCGGCTTGGCTGAGCTCATGCTCAGACCTAGATTTTAGTTCACTATAAAAAAAAAAAAAATTAAGCTACAATGGATTATTTTTTTTCTAGCTTAAATTTGGGCTTGGGTACGAACCATATAGACTTATTTCTTCCAGCCCATTTATTTGTCTAGCTCGTGAATATAAGAATCTAATTAATTTTTTTCAAAATAGTTTCTTCAAAACCTAAAAATTTTTTTCAGCTAAAAAATATTTAGATTTAATTATGGTCTTACATAGAGTAATCAAAGCAATAATGAATAGAATATTATCAATTTTGGTTCTTAAATTTTTTTTTGTAAAAATGGGCTAAAAAGGTGTTTCTAGTTGGTTTTTCTATATTGTTTTTAATATAATTCCTGCAAAGAATTTACTCTTCTCTAACTGATTTTCTGCATACCCCTTCCTATTTTAAGATCTATTTATACTTTTTGTTTTCTTTCTAATTTAGAGCTTAGGTTTCATTTTGTAAATAGATTATTGAGTTATAATTCTTTTAAGTTTATTGGACCTTATTTAGGAGAGTATTTAAACAAGACAGTGTTGGCGGAATCCTGAAAGAGTTATTAAGATCAAAACTTTTACACTAAGTAAAGAGAAATAAAGCTTTAAAGACAAAGAATTAATACTTGATAACAATAACTTTACATATTTACGAGTGATTTAACAAATATCTTACACGAGTTTTTCTTTAAATATAATTAGTATGCATGTTAAGATTGTGTTTTAATTTTTTATACAAGTTTATATATTCTTTTAGTAAGCATGTTGTCATTTTGTAATGATTGCAAGTTTACCATGTTCTTATAATAATACATGATTATAAACAAAATATACAAGCTCAATTGTCTAATTCATCTAGTATAATTTAGACAACAATCTTAAGGCTTTATTGATAATTAGACTTTGTTTAACTTATAGCTTTTCAATTAATTCCTTGCAACTTATGTTTACATGATTCTATATGATGTTATATATTTCAATTTGCATGTTATTGCATTCCTAATACATTATTTAATAATCCAACATTAAATTAAAGACCAACTTTACAATATTGAATTTTAGGTTGTTTTTAAAAAACTCAAAATATTAGAACCAAAAACAACATTTAAAAAATAATATAACCTCATCATGCTTATATTGTTTAAATGGAATGAAAGAGTTCAATTTGGTCCCTTAATTTCTAACTTCTAAAATTCAATCCTTATTTTTTTTAGTTTTTTACAATTCGATCTTTAAATTTGTTTGTTTGTTTTAATTATAGTATTTAGATGTCTCTAAATGAGAGAAACAAATCATCAAAAAAGAAAAACGAAAGCTCTCAAATAGTCAAATTCCATCCACAAGTAATTATGATTTTGGTGTATATAGATTTATTTTTAAAAGATGAATTCAATGGAGGTGGTTGATATCTTCAATAATTCCCAACAAGGTAGATCATAACTCAACAAAGTTTTTAATATGATTTGATTTTACATTTCTTATCCAATTAAAAGGTGTTTTATGGTTTAAAATTGGGTTTTAGAGGTTTTTAAGGTTTTACCATATTTTTAGATTAAAATTGATTTTCAGAATCCAATAACTTTTATCCTAACAAATGTTGCAAGTGGACACGTGTTGTCTGCCCAAGCAGAATGATGCATCATTCATGCTATTTTGAAAATATTATATTTAAGGTTGGACACATATCTTATTTGTAAATTAAAAAAAAATCAGACGTTTGAGCCTAGCCTAGCTTTCAAGCCCACCATAATTATAATTTATAATTTTAGGCTAGACACACATATTTATCCTCCAACTTAAGCACACTTGGCTTTGTGTTTAAAATGGCCTTTGAAAAAAAAATTTGTTTGATTTTTTTTAATATTATAATAACATTCACTTTGAATAAATTTATTGGAATAGGATTTAAATAATATAAACAATTACCATAAAAATAATTATAAATAAACCTAATATGCTTTTTTTTCTTGAAAACAAATTCTCATTAACATTCAATATGAATAAAATATCTATTTTTTATTGTAAATTTCTTACATAAACTTTCTCGCATTTATTATTCTTATATTTTTTACAAATTTGTATAGAAGTTTTTGATTTATGCTTTTTTTTTATTTCAGCTTGCTTTTAAAATTATAATAAGTTTTAATTTTATAAACAATATTTTAATAGAAAAATATTTTTCTCAGAAAAAATGCATGAATAAGAAAAGAAATTTTGATTCAACAAATATATTACTAATAATAGAGATATGTTTCTTTTAAAATAAAAACAGTACACTAACAAAAATATATATAATTTTGACTAAAAAAAATACATTTTTCTCTTGAATTCAAATCTTTGTCTTTCTCACAAATATCCATTTAAATTATTTTATAATTGAATAAAAAATTAAAAAAATTACATAAACATTAAATTAAATATTTACATGTTCATCTATCTTTTGCTTCTTATAATGAAAAACAACTTCCTACTTTAGTTTTTAATTAGCATTAACAACTCTTTTTATATTTTTTCCACATATTTTACAATATATTTTATAAAATGTAGACATTATCATTTTAGTTTTCAATTAATAAATTTTTTTCATACTTAAAAACACATCCACAATGTTTATGTGCTTCTTCTTTTACATTACAAATTAAATTTAAATCCTATCCATATCATAGCACAATTATATTAAATAGTGGTTAACTAGACTAGAAAGTGCTGAAATTAATTTTAATAAAAATTAATTGGTGCAACAAGACTTTCTAATTGCTACATTGAAAAATTTGTTCTCTTAATTACTTAAGATATTCATGTACAAGCTAATTAATTTTGTTTTCAATTTTATAATTAAACAACAATGTTGTTAAAATCGTTTAAGCAAATGTTTTGGTTTTATTATTAGTATCAAAATTCTCAATATTAGAGTATCTCGGTGTTAAATATAACACATACATAATGAAAAAAATATTGAAAAAATTATTTCAAGACAAACAAATTAAAACCTAATATCCAGAGATAAATTGGAATACACAAATAAAAAAAATAGATCAAATTGAAATCATTATTAGCATTAAAAAAAACAAAAATTATAAACTTGATTTTAAGGATAAAATTGAAAGACATAAAATCCTTAACAAAAGAGAAAAGAAAAAAATAAGAAATTAAAAGTAGAAGGACTGAATCGAAATACCTTATATATACAAATTAAAAATCAAAAGTTAAATTGAAAATAAATAAAACTTCAACAAAAGAAAAAAATGACTAAAAAACAGCAATTAAAATTAAAAGATCTGAATTTAAAAAAAAAATAGCAATGAGGATCGTAGTGTATTTATCAGGATAGGAGAGAGAAATAAAGGGGAAAAAAGAAAAAATGGTCATCAGTGAGATAGTTCTTTGATATGGTATCAGAGTCTTGATGATCAAGCGGTCACGAGTTCGAATCTCACCATTCTTATTTATTTGATAAAATATTAAGCACAATATAGTGTGAGCATGTGCAAGTTTCACATGAGAGAGTGTGTTAAAGAATAATATAAATTATATTATAGGACCTCACCTAATAACTTAAGTTATTGGGTTGAGATGGTTCTTTGACAAATACAATTTTTTTTGCAATTCGACAAGATATGGATACAATTCATTTAGCATTCACTACTTTTTTCTACCCGAGTGATGTTCTGAGATCATTCTAAAAACTTATTTTTATTTAATTATATAATTATTAAATTGAATACTTATAATAAATTCAATTATTTAAATATCCTTTTTGTTATTGAAGGAATAGCCTTTCATCATGGACATTGGACATATTGGTTGTCTTATTCCATCTTAGTGTCCGCCTACCCCAACATCTCATAATAAATTCAATTATTTAAATTCTCGAATAAGATTGTATTTCTTCTATAAAAAATAAATTTTCTTATTTATTTATTTATTTTATCTTGATGAAACCATAACTTTTTTAATTAACAATATGGATATTTAAATAAAAACTTAAAGCAATCAAAATAAATATTCATTAAAAATCAAATGATTTAAATTCAAGAGAAAAAATGTATTTTTTCAGCGAAGGCTTCCTCATTGTTATTCATTTGTTTCTTTTTCTATCTTGACAAAAAAAAAAAAAGAGCTTTTCTGTATTAGAAGCATGAAACAAAAAGTAATTTTTCGACTATTTTTATATGATTGTATGAAAAAATAAAAGAATAATTAACTTGGGAAAATAATATAAGAAATCAATAAAACAATAACCAAAATTATATTTATTGTAATCAAATATTCATTAGCTATTTTTTTTGAAAATATTGTTCATAAAGTTTCTTATATAATCATACTATAAAAAGCTCTAATCTTATGTTAAAAAACCATTGCATAATTGAATGATTTTTTTTAAAATATCGTTATATTTATCTATCTAAATAGGATTTTATTTTAAAATATAAAAAAAATGAAGGTCAAAAGCGTCAAGCTCAATTTCAATATTCTTAAAAAAAAAAGTCATATGCATCTAGACCTGACAGGGAAGAGCTAGGCACCTGGTTTTTTATTTTTTTAAAGAACTAGATGATCCGACACCAATTGCGACAATTTTTTATTACCTTTGATGATCTAAAAATCAGGATTCAAGTTTTTGGACCTCTAAAACCTAATTTTCAATATTTTCACCTAAAAAACCTCCTTAACTTTATTTTCAAGGCCAAAACACACTTTGATTAGCTTAAAACTAAAAATCAAATCAAACTTTTCGAACTCTAATCCTTTTTTTCCAACATGATTAGAGACTCAAAACACCTTCATTGAACTTTTAGCATCCAAACAAACTAATAGACACTGAGATTTGTCTTTTTTTCCGATGAAATATGGCATATCAAAAGTTTTTCTTTCTCATTTTCATTTCTGATAGTTTTATCTATCTTCTATTAATTATTAGGGACTGAAATAAAAAAGAAATAAGGTTTTATGATTGAAATGTAAACTTTAAAAAACAATTGGGACCAAAGTGTGGAAAGATGTGCCTCTTTGAATGGTAAAATAGAAAAAATAACCTTTTTAAATATTTTTTTAATTGTACCCTATAATTGTATATAAAATAGCAAGCTTTATTATTTTACAAAAACAATATTTTTAAATTGCACATGCAATAGCATGTAAATCAAAACAAATCCCAAAACATAAGACTAGCAATGGATAAAAAATAAAGAAATAAAGCTTAATGATCAAAGTACAGAAAATGAAAAGTTCCACAGAGCAAAAAGGAAAAAAAAGGCCATGAGCGAACAAACAAATGTTTTTCCTATTATTTTTTTAATGGTTATTGTTAATCATTAATATTAATGTGTTTTTAAAAATAATTTTTGTGTGTTCAATCCTTGAAAAGATCCTAAGCATGTCTTATTAAAAGAAACTAAAATGGGTAGTAGAATTACTGTAGCATTTTTTATTGTTGCTCTAGATTTATTAACACTATGGATTGAAATAGTAAAATGATGATTTTTCCCTTAATTACAAACATAACATAGTTGGTCTTGGGATCAAGTGTATAATAGATTTTTTGTATTTATTTACACAGTAAAATGATTGGTATGCTCTTAGAGACAAAAGGTCGTGCGTTGGAAAGGAGAGGTATTTTTTATGTTTTTCATTTCAAATATACAGTAAAACAACTTAAATATCTTTCAATTAAATTTGTTTTTGCCTTGGGTCAAGGGGTTTTAATGGCTTTTCCATTTGGTTTTTTTTTGTGATTATCAAGTCTAATTAGGGACAATTTAGTATTTAGACATACATAAAATATTAATTAATTTAAAAAATCGGTTACTTGTGGCATTTATGTGGACATGCATGACACTTATGTAAACGCATGTGAATGCTCCTGTGATCTCTATCCAACATGTATGGCGTTGTTCGGTGGCCAAGATTCAGCTTCCACGGTGGCATTTTATTCCTTATGATGTTGCCTCCATTAATAGGTTGCGTGTGTACCAAAAAAATGTCAAGTTTTGCTTTGGTTGTCATTTCTTTTTTGTTGTGTTCCTTCTTTTCTCTCTTCTTCTCAATTTCAGAGCTTTCCGTTGTAAATTTTCAAAGCAATCTTTTGATTTTTTTTCTTCTTTCAAATTTAGTATTTAGACATACATGTATTTTTTTTCTTCTTTTCTCTCTTCTTTTCTCTTCTTTTTTCTTTTTTCAGAGCTTTCCGCTGTAAATTTTCAAAGCATTTTATTTCTTTTTTTTCTTCTCAATTTTTTTTTCGCTGTTAATTTTTTTTATTGATCATTCCCTTAATTAAATTATCTTTTTAATCACACCCCTCAATATTTTATATCATTCTCTTAATTGAGTTATTTTTTTCAATTGCATTCATCAGTACTTTAGATAATTTTATTTATTGGGATTTTGTTAACCTTTCGAGTCACTGGCTTGACAAATTTTTTATAATTGATTTTTTAAGTTTTTATCCTTCTATGAGTTTATCTTAATCTCATATATTAAGTAATGAATTTCATGTGTTAACCTAGTCTAACCTGGTCCAATGTTTTTTTTATTTTATTCTTCATCGTATTATAAAATTAATTGAGGTTTAGCCCAACTCTCGAGTCTCTCTTACTTTTTTTTTTTTTTTAATGCTACCAGTGTTTTTTCTCTGTGATAATAAAAGTTTGGTAAAAATTCTAAATGCTGGGTTCACGGTCGAAATTGCTCATCAATCTGTTCAACAACCCAAATTCTGTGGACTGTGATGAAAATGACTCAACAGAACACAACACAGGAGACATGCGACATGAAAACAATGCTTGGCCACTGCTTGCTTCCTATCTAACATTGCTTTGGCATTGAGTTATTTTAATCTTTAACCTTACCTGTTTTTTTTCTGTGGTAGTGCGAATGACTGGGGCCCGTCTTTTCTCATGTGCATGCGTATGGTATTACGCAAGATGAAATTGACATTCCTTGCCTCTCGTGTTTTAAGTTATTGTTTTTTAAAGGTATTTTTATTTAAAATTATATTTTTAATACAATGTATCAAAATAATCTAAAAATATTAAAAAATAATATTTTTAAAATACAAAAATAAATACACACGGAGGAGAAGCACAAGCTTCAAATTCCTAAACTTGACCCGAATTTGAATTTTAGACCCACCAATATTGGTGTAGAGTTGCTTTTAGTGCCTAGAAAAAGAAAGCGTTGAGGCCTGCTTTTGAGCTCCATTTGTTATGTGGATTGGGCTTAGGCCTGCTCTTAAGGGTACCTCTGATATGTGGACTGGGTTGACTGGAAAAACAAGCCCTTTCTCCTTTATTAATTGTGTGCTTTTCACAGAAATAATCAAAATAAAAAACAACTTCTTTTCATAGAAACTGGAAAGTTCTTTCTTGCAGAGGAAGAAAATATTAACAAAGGTTCTCGGTGTTTGTGCACGACGCGCCGCGTGCACGAGAGGCCGGAAGCACAAAGGGTTTTTCTACTCCTAAGTCCACATTGAAAAATACATTTTTTAACCAAATTATACTCTCCTTTTTAAAACAGAGTTTATGAAGTGTTCTATTCATTACTTTGCACAAATGAAAAAAAAAAATTCAAAACAAAATATTTTCATTTACTTTAGAAATATTAGATTACTACATACGCTTTGCTGCGGGTTCTACCAAAAAAGTAATTTGAATGTAAAATGGATTGTATACGTTACCAAGAATATTTTGTCATTTTCTTTAAAATTAATCTAGATAAAATTTAAAAACTCTCGACACGACTTCTTTTTAACTCTAGTTTCAAATTAAATTTTGTGTCATTAGGCTTGTTGGGTACAAAGATAACATGAATGACAAGTAAAACTATGATTTAGCTTTTTTAAAAAAAAATCAAGATAACATCTTTTATAAATAAAAAAATATTGAGATGTCAACATATTGGATCGATCAGTCTTTGCAGCTTAGCCGGCCAAATTCATGACTCAATCAGTCATGGACTCTAGTGGGTTTAATATAATTTAATTATTTTTTACTTAATTATATGATAAAAAATAAACGCTCATAAAATCAAGCATCAACAAAATGACGCGATATTTATTTGAAACCACAATAACTTCATAAAAAAATTAAAATAAATTATGAAGACTAGTTAAGAATAAATCAAATTTTGAAGAATAAATTTAAAAAAGTCAAAAAATTCAATAAAAACCCAATATAGAAGGATAAAATTGAAAGAAAAAAATCAAGCACCAACCAAATATCGTTACGTTTATTTGAGATCACAATACCCCTATAAAAAGCATGCTCAAACAAATTATGAAGAGTAATTAAAAATTAATCAAATGTTGAAGAATAAAATTAAAAAAAAACTTTAATAAAAACACGATATTAAATGATCAAATTAAAATAAAATAACAAGAATGAAAAAAGTCCCAAAACAAATCCAGCCCAATCATGTTGGCCTGGGGCAAGTTCACATGCCTAGACCTTGTTTATCTTTTTATAAAGCTTGTTCACCCTTTTTCTTAGAAAACAAAAAGCAAACGTCACATGTTATTGTATAAAATTTGACTACCATTAACAGCTCTAAAAAACCTATTGAATGCTCAAAAACTCGTGGTCTCTAACAACATGCCCAGACCCAGCTCTCATGGACTTGACCTAAAAAAAAGCTTAACTCTTATAAGCTCAGCCTTAGAGAAGAATTCAATGTCATGGGCTCAACCTAGTTAAAAAGCCCATCCCTTATGGATTCAGTTTAGGAGAAGAGCCCAATTCCCATGAGCTCAACTACATTTTAGATCATATTCTTTATATACCCTTGAGTATATAAAAGTCTTTTAATAACTCATTATATTTTCATCAACATTAATGTTGTATAAGAGATAATGTGTAAAAGTTATCTAAAGATCTTCTATATTTTCATCAATATTAATGTTGTATAAGAGATAATGTGTAAAAGTTCTATACAGGCCCAATATATTTCCATAAGTTTTGATGCATTTATCAAGGATATTTCCTCTTATTAAAACTGATGGGCAAAATTATACTTTAGTTTCTCATCTTTATAAAGAAATAGGACTTATACATTACAAATACATGATGAATCATTCAAGTTTCAAGTTTTTAATTTTTATATTCTACTGCATATTTATTTTTAGAATTTTTTTTTAAAATATTATAATTTTTTTCTCTTAAAAATATATTTATTTAAAAGTTAATAAAAAATAATTTAAAAAAATATTAAACATCGAATATCTTGACTTACCCTGCACCAACGAGCATGCACCAAGCACCCCGGGGCTAAAAAAAAAATATATCAGATTATCAAAACCCAAAAATTAATTAATTGTACAAAACAAACCTTCCCTCCAAAGTACATATATTTTTGAGACATCATCATAACAGTAATCACGTTCTTTCAAAGCTTTTACTAAACAAATAAAAGAGCTTCTGTTTGTTCCTCGAGAAAAATAAAAGTAGTTTTTTTTTAAAAAAAGCTTTTGTTTGTATTTGTGCCTTTTTAAGTGCCTTTTTCCCCCTGCATGATTTGTCAGGAGAATATGGCAATAAAAAACAAAGAAGAAATATTAAAATGATATAAAATATCTGTTTGTCTCGAAATCTGTCACCACATCATTTTCTAGCAAACAATAAAATAATAGTGAGTGCTTGCCGGGAGATTCGGCTCTTTCAGAGACTAATAACAAAGATTAGTGGAATTTTTGGTGTTAAATTGAATAAAACGGTGTTAATGTAAAACTACAAAATAAATTAAATTGTCCTACTCCCAGGAACACAAGTAGAGAAATAAAAAGTTCACCATATAATATAAGTTCAAGAAATTTATTTCCCATGTGATTTCAAATTCGAATCTTATAATTACTAATATAATAACCACCAAAGGTTTACATATTCATTAATTTAAGGATATATAAAATTAATCGAAATACATGTAAATTAATCTAAACATTTATATTAATAAAATAAAATAAAAAGATTAAGATATAATTTTTTGGATTGATTTGGATAATAATAAATATTATAATATGATTATATTTATTGTGATAGACAAATGATTACCACACAGATAAAAACACATAGCTTCCGAGATATTTAACTTTTTAATTATATTATATTTATCTACATCGTGACAAGATGTTTGGCCATTTATCTTGTCTGGTAAATCTTATTTTTCTTGAATAAGTTTGAAACCATCTTGCCTTGTATTGTCTTGGTGAGAAGAAACTTGTCTTGCCTTGTCCGTTTGTCTTGACTTGCATATTCAGGGGTGTTTGATAATGTGGTGTAGTATATATTATTTTTTGAAGTGTTATTTTATTTTTAAATGTAATAAAATAATATTTTATTAATTTCTTAAAATTTATTTTTAACATCAACACATTAAAATAATTTAAAAATATACAAAAAATTAATTTTTAAAAAGTATTTTTTCAAAATTTCATAAAATAATGCTTTTATTGTTGCTGTTCTAAATACACACTCATGTTGCCAATAAATTTGCAATATTCATTGGAGTTGCTAAAAACCTGATAAATATTGAATGAGTATCGCTATCATAACAAATAGTTTTAGAATATTTTTTACTTGAAAATATATTAAAATAATATATTTTTTTATTTTTAAAAATTTATTTTTAATATCAGTATATTAAAATAACTCAAAAAATACTTAAAATAATTTAAAATTAGAAAAACTCAAAAACTTTAAAAAATACGATGGGTTGAATCACGACG
>Ga0325414_1006895_pt1 | contig 12082 bp, 18 predicted proteins | sample PopdelMetagenome_8_FD_206183 | JGI IMG/M metagenome (GOLD analysis project Ga0325414, IMG submission 206183) | Populus deltoides microbial communities from Bellville, Georgia, United States - Leaf-PdKOR-R3 | ecosystem: Host-associated > Plants > Phyllosphere > Phylloplane/Leaf | place: USA... | reverse complement strand
GTTTGCTATATTCCAAGGGAATGCTACGAAGGAGATATTTAGCTACCTTGGTTGCAGCTGAAGCTCAAAAGCAGGCATCTACTGCTGCAGCTCTTATCAACATAGTTTTTAAACCCGGCCTGGGTTCCGGGTTTTGACCGGGTCGCCGGGTCAATTTCTATTTTTAAAAAAATTCAAAACGGCGTTATTTTAGTAAAAAAAAAAAAAGAAAAGTCAATGGGTTGCAACCGGGTTTTTGACCAGGTTTTGCAGGGTCAACCGGGTCACCGGATCAACCTGCTGGGTCGGCTGGGTCGGCCGGGTCATACTGGGTCATGACTTTTCCTATTTTTTCATCAACCCGGCCCGGTTCCAGCCCCGGGTCGGCCAGGTCGACCCGCCAGGCCGGGCCGGACTTTAAAACTATGCTTATCAAGTGCCTCAAGTAAGTATATATATAACAAGGCCAAAACATAATTTTAGCCAGCATAGTACTTACCATTTCTCTATATCCTTTTTACTTTCATCCCTTTTCTTTTAGTATGTTTGCTGAGCTCTGCGCCTCTGCCTCACCAGAGAACCCCCACCTCACTCTCACAAAATTCCTTACAATCCAACAACTCATCGACCAACCAAATATAACAACCCCATTCAAGGATAAATCACTGTGATTATTTACTGACATTTCTGCCCTAGATACAGAAAAAACAAGCAAAAAGACAGGTCTAAGTTATGCCAAAGCTAAATTGAAGTCTCCAAAGCCTTCAATGGAGCTAAGTGCAAGTGAGAAACAGGAGTGGGTAAAGAATAAGGTACAAAAGAGATCAAAGAAGTCCAACAGACTCTTTTGAATGAAACAAGGGCTTGGTTTTTAAGATTCTTGGAGGGTGCATTGAATGCAGGATGGTGGGGATACTAGACTCACACCACAAATTACACGAGTATATGGACGGAGACGACGTAGGATGACCCAGCTTGCCACGCTTTGGTTGGGAGACTAAGCCCATTTGGGCCTGTCTCATTGTTATTTTATTTATTTGAAATTATTTATGTTAAACGGTTTGATTTGATGGGTTGAACCTAATAGTGCAATGTTTTAGGGTTTTGCTATTTATATGTTTCTCTATCATTTTGTGAGACAATTTTGATGATTAATGAAAATATTGCAGACTTTGCATATCTTCAATCCTCTTTCTTCTCTTCTTTAGCTTTCTTATTTCTCTAAAGCTTTTTTCTTTTCTTGCTTTAATTCTTATTATTTATTGTCCCGCATCAAATTTGGTATCAAAGCCAGGGTTTTAATTGTTCTTACAGTTAAACGGTCTACATGTTTATACTTAACCCTAGATCTGGTTTGATCTAAAAAAATAAAATCCAATTGTTCTGATTGAAAAAAAAGAGGGAAACACTGTTCATCTTCTCCATCAGCAAATTGCCGTTACAGAGCACACCACCTTCACCAGAGGGCAGATTGGATGTCCCCAACAACCACCAAAACCCACGACGACTTTCTATAGCACCTACGACGAAAGATTTTCCTACAACAGGCCACTTTCCATGCCACCTACAATCACGCCAAATTGTCTTCAGCAACGCCTTCACAGCAGACCTTCGGCTTCAGCAACCAAATCAGCAGCACAGATCACCAGACGCAACCACCCACCCATCACAGTCAGCACCAACTGGTGACTCATCGCAGCAAAGGCAGCACAACATATCTTCATCTGCCACAGTCTATAGTGCCCTCCAGCAGCAACAACGGATCAACGCATCAACAAGCCCCCGTCCAGCAGCGACACCATAACCCCTTCCCTCACATCGCTGGGCCCAAGCAAAATCATAAAGCCCTGTTTCTTGCGTCATTACCGTCAGTAGCGACAACAGATCACAAGAGGTAGGGAAGCAAGGATACGGAAGCTCTCAAGGCAAAATAATTAGACCTGCCACGTCATCTGCCACATAATCATTCGCTGCCACATCACTTGATCATAAATTCTTTTACCCATTGAATATCATCATTCCTGGTATGCTTTTACACTTGTTAACCAAGATTTAGCATTAATATTATTCTTTGTGCTTGCCCATAAATAAATTACATAGTCCGCCTCGCAAATTGAATTACCTTAATTTTGGGCTTGTTTATTGGCATTGAGTATCTGCTCCTCTTAATTAATTGTGGAGCTTGGTTAAATTCGTGGGAAAACTGAAACATGGTGTTTGGATTACTTATATGCATTTAAAGGATTTACGTTGCTTGCTTGCGAATTTTCCTAGTTTAATCTATCATTACTTAATCTCAAAGATAAAAAAAATAAAAATAAAAATATATTTTTTTTAAATATTAGCTATAATTTTATTTTGCGTTTTTACTTGCAAGTGTTGTTGTGATCTCAGTCTTAGGATTAGTTTTTGCATGCATTTACGTAGTGGTTGTCTAGTACACAATCTAAAAGTCATAGTTACCATAGACTCGAACAACATGTCCAATCAAATGAACAAACTTTCTGGGAGGGTGGAGTCCATAGAAACTTTGCAAGTAAAACGGTCTAGCGAGAGTGAACATTCTAGTGACAACCATAGGAATCCTCAAAGACCGGTTTCTTGTAGGAACCGCCAATGTAACCAACATCAGGGTCACAATAACTTTGATAACCCTAATAATAGTGAACGTTCCAATGACTACCAACAAAGACCAGTTCATCCTAGAAACCGTCAATACAACCGCAATCAAGTTCATCACGACTACGATGACCCTGACGAGCGAGTCGTGAGGCATATTAAAGTAGAAGCCCTGACTTTTAAGAGTCAACTTGAGCCGTAGATCTTTGATAGATGGATCCGTGACATGGATCAATTCTTTGACTGAAATAATTTATTTGAGAATATGAGGGTAATATTTGCAAAGATGAAACTTAGTGCGATCGCTCAACTCTATTAGAAAAGAGTAGAAGAGTCTTTGGATAGGGGAGGTCAACCTTCTATTACTAATTGGGTTGAAATAAAGACTAAGTTAGAAGAAAAGTATTTGCCTCGTTCCGATAGAGGAAATCTTTTGGACCAGTGGAATAACTTGAGGCAAGGAGGCAAGTCTGCTAATGAATATATGGCACAATTTGATGAGTATAGGATGAGGTGTGCAGTTAAGGGGGACGAAATGATGACCCTAAGTAGATTTCGAAAAGGCTTAAATGATGACCTTAGAAGAAAGGTTGTGTTTAGAGGTGTGTCCACCCTTGATAATGTTTATACCCTAGTACAAAATTATGACTTGGTCATAAAAAGTCAGTGGATGAGACGTCAGGTGTGATGTTTTGTATTACAAGATAGAAAATGACAACAAAGCCCTTGAAAACTTAAAGAGTAAGTATAATTAAATGAGGGATAGTATGGTAATTGAATAATAGTTGATAAATATAAATAGGATGGAAAAGAGAGAGAGAAAGCTGTGTTCTTAGAGAGTAAATCATGAGAGAGAAGGGAGGAAGAAGAAGAAGAAGAAGAGAAAAGAGGGGAAAAAAGGAAGAGATTAGGAGAAAACAAGTTTAAAGGTAAGATTTAGGTTGTTAAATGTATAAATATGTATAATATGTTTTCTTGAACCCTAAATTTCAGTTTTGATGAATGTTAGGGTTTTGAAAATTTATGTTTTGGGTTTAATTGATGAATTAAATTGAATGTTATGTGGTTGATTGTTGTGGGTAATTGATTATTTAGTTGATTATGGAAGATTGTGATGATTTTGAGTTATGAATTGTGTAAATGGTGAATTTTGAGTTATAAATTTAGAAAGAATAGTAGTTTTCTGTTGAAATTCTGGGTTGGAGGTTGAAGATGACAAAATTTCGGTTTGGTCCCTCAATTTGTGGAAATTACAGTTTAGTCCCCAAACTTTAGAAAATTTACTTGTTGGTCCTTGGAGCATATTCCGAGATTTTGAACAAAATAAAATATGAATTATGGGCAGAATTCCTGTATAGTTATGAAATTTTAACACTTTCAATTTGGTCTTCTAATTTGATAAAAATTACAATTTGACCCTAAAAAATTAGAAAAATTCCAGAATGGTCCCTGGAGTATAATGAAATATTCTGGAATTCTACCCATAGACATCAGTAGGATTTTCTTCGGTGTCTGCTTTTGACTTCTGTTTGCTTTCGAGTCAGGTGAGTGGATAATTTTCCATATGCATGAGAAATATTATAAATATTTGATTTGTTAATATGAATTGGATCATGCTTCTTGATAATATATATGTTGATTATTATCCTTGTTATGATAAAGCATGATCAATTATTGAATCTGAATTCTTGATATGAACCATTATATATTTTGAATTGACTTCTGAATTGATAAGTTCTCATTTGATTGATGTCATGAGTTGAGCCTTGAGATATGAATATGTTTGTTTGATTATGATTATGAACCTATGGTTTGTTAGTCAGAATACCCATACTAACAGGGTAGTGTTAGTCTTTGTGCACATCATATCTGAACCCTAGTTGGTCGGGGGAGTCACCAACCTGTGTGGAATGATCATCTCACAGTACGGAGTCTCATGCTCATTGCATTTTGATTTTCTAACGAGTTTTACCATATGATATTCTTGTTGTGGCCAATTTGAGAAACATTTCTATAAGAACTAAAGCCATACTTGTATATATATTTCTTATTGTTGTATTACCTCATGTGTGCATATTGAACTCACCCTCTCATTATTTACCTTTTCAGGCTTATAGCTTGATAGCAGGTCACTTTAGTTGAACCTTCCGAACCTGCTTTTCAGTTGTAATTTGTAACTTCCTTTTTGTCTAGTTAGTGCTCCAAAACTATGAAATTATATTAACTCTTGTATTAAGACAATTCAATTATATTATGAAGTTAATTTTGTTATAAATGCTGCGTTGAACTCTGATTGAGTTAGGAGAAGTTTGTATGTAAGTTTGGGTTTGCATAGGTATGGAACCTTAGAGGGGAACCTTGCCTATGTGCCGGTCATGGATCCGGTTTTCAGGTCATGACATCAGGACACTTGTAGTACCCCTTCTAGATCCCAACCTGGTAGTAATAACTCTATATTGGGTGCCCCACCTCGTAAACCCAATCCTTTGATTTCCCAGATACCTAGAGAAGATAAGGGTAGGGGTATTTTTCATGAAGCATCTAAGATAACCTTAAGAATTCAGTGTTTTAAGTGTCAGGGTTTTGGTCATATTTCCTCTAACTGCCCTAATAAGACTCTATGCATTAAGGGTAAGAGGATATGGGCGAAGAAGATAATTGTGATGATAAGGTATATGAACCCAATCCCGATGATTTTCAGGATCTAAATGATGAGGAGGATGAGTCCAATTTGCTAGGATGTGTTAGGTCTATATCCACTCAAATCAAGACAACTAGGTTAAGTGTAGTTAGATGCGCTTTAACACAACGTAAAGGAACTGAGGATTGGAGAAAGATTGCCATTTTTTTCACTTACATTAAATGTGGAGATAAATGGTGTAAGACCATCATAGACAATGGTAGTTGTATCAATGCAGTTTCATCGGGTAGTGTGTCCTACTTAGGCTTAAAGTCTATTCCACACTCTAAACCCTATAGTGTGTCCTGGGTTAATGATACATCTATAGCGGTCAATGAGAGATGTCTTTTTTTCCCATAAAGATCTTGGACTATCATGATGAAATATGGTGTGATGTCATTCCCATGGATGTAGGGCATGTCATTTTGGGTAGGCCTTGGTTATATGATTTGGACGTTACAATCTTTGGGTGATCAAATTCTTGCTCATTCACTTTTCAAGGTAAAAAAATTCAACTTATTGGATTACCTCCAAGGTCTAATGATAATAGCCAGAAGAAGAATAAAGTGAAAGAAGGAGGGCTTAACATAATAAGTCCTAAGGAGTTTTATAAGGAGATTTGTGAGGAGTCAATTGTGTTTGCTGTAGTGGCCAATGAGATTGTGAAAGACTTTTTAGAAGAGCCACCTGAAGAGGTAAGGGAAGTGTTAAAAGAATTTCTAGTGTTTTCCCTTCTGAACTACCTGATGTTTTACCCCCTATGCATGATGTTTAACACGCCATAGATTTTATCCCTGGTGCTACATTACCAAACTTACCTCACTATAGGATGAACCAGAGTGAACATGTTGAATTACAAAGGCAAGTATGTGATTTGTTACAAAAGGGATTTATACGAGAGAGTTTGACCTCTTGTGTAGTACCTGCACTGTTAACACCTAAGAAAGATGGATAATGGAGAATGTGTGTAAATAGTCGAGCCATCAATAGGATTACAATTAAGTATTGTTTTCCAATTCCTCAATTAAATGACATGCTAGATATGATGACAGGAGCCCAGATCTTCTTTAAGATTAAATTAAAGAGAGGGTATCATCAAATTAGGATCCGTCCAAGAGATGAGTGGAAAACAACATTTAAAACTAAGTGTGGTTTATATAAATGACTAGTCATGCCTTTTAACCTTTCCAATGCACCAAACACTTTTACGAGAGTAATAACACAAGTGCTTAGGCCATTTATGGGAAAGTTCTTGGTGGTGTACTTTGATGATATTCTTATTTATAGTAAAACCAAGGAAGAGCATTTTAATTTCCTTATTCAAGTTTGTACCACCTTAAGAAAGGCAAGTTTGTTTGCAAATGTCAAAAAGTGTTCCTTTTTTATAGATCAAGTGGTCTTTTTAGGGTTTATAGTGTCATGGAAAGGAGTCTTTGTTGACCCCCAGAAAGTCCAAGCGATAGTAGATCGGCCTGAGCTTAAGAATATTCATAAGGTTCATAGTTTTTATGGGTTTGCGACTTTTTATCATCGTTTCATTAAGGGATTTAACACCATCAAGTCGCCTATTATAGATTGTTTGAAACAATGTGAGTTTCAATGGAGTAAAAGAGCTAATAAGACATTTGAAGAGGTTAAGAAAAGGTTGACGGAAGCCCTAGTAATGCGGCTACCTGACTTTACTAAGGTGTTTGATGTAGAATGTGATGCTTCGAGAGTCGATATAGGTAGAGTACTTAGTCAAGAACGTCACCCTGTAGCCTACTTTAGTGAGAAATTTAATTAGGCAAAACAAAAATACTCAACTTATGATAAGGAGTTTTATGCGGTGGTTCAAGCCTTGCACTATTGGCACCATTACTTGTTACCACATGAGTTTGTTCTTTACTCCGACCATGAATCCCTCCACTATCTTAACTCCTAAAAGAAGCTCAATCACAGGTATGGTCATTGGGTTGAATATTTGTAAGCATATTCTTTTGTTTTGAACATAAATCTAGAATAGAGAATAAAGCTGCAGATGCCTTGAGTCGTCGGGTAACGTTGTTATCTGTAATGAGTGTAAAAGTCACAGGATTTGAGAGACTCAAATAGGATTATGAATCTTGCTCAGAATTTAGAGAAATATACTTGACATTGAAAGATGAGAATCACCGCGTCATAAATGGTTATTACCTCTAAGATGGATATTTATTTCAGGATAATAAGCTTTGTATCCCGAAAACATCCGTGTATGAATTTTTGATATGGGAGATTCATGCTGGAGGTCTCTTAGGACATTTTGGAAGGAATAAAACCATCGAAGAGGTGGAACGTCAGTTTTTATAGTCTAATTTGAAAAGACATATCGCTAAATTGGTAGGTCAATGTCGAATTTGTCAACTAATTAAGCATAGAAAACAAAATACTGGTCTTTACACCCCGTTAGCCGTTCCCACTTGCTCTTGGCAAGATGTAAGTATGCATTTTGTGTTTGAGCTTTCGCGTACTGTAAAGAAACATGATTCTATTTTTGTGGTTATCGACTGCTTCTCTAAGACGACTCATTTTATTCCTTGTTCTAAGACCACAGATGCTTCCAGAGTTGTGAAACTCTATTTTCACGAGATGTCAAGTTGTATGATCTTCCCCTAATCATAGTTTCGGATAGGGATGTTAGATTTACAAGTTATTTCTGGAAAAACCTTTGGCATATGGTGAGAACCAAATTGAAGTTTTCTACTGTTTACCACCCCCAAACTAATGGTCAAACTGAGGTGGTTAACAGGAGTTTAGACAACCTTTTAAGGTGTCTAGTGAGTGATCATAATAGGAATTAGGATTTGATTCTTCCTACAACCCAATTTGCCTATAATAGCTCTATCAATAGGTCAATAGGCATGAGTCATTTTAAAGTTGTACATGGTTACAAGCCTAGGAAACCTTTAGACCTTCTTCCTATGTCTATTCATGCTAGAGTGTCTAAGTCAGTCGAGTCTTTTGCATGTAGAATTCAGGATTTGCATATTGAGATCACTAAACAGATTCAGGCAATAATGCGCAATATAAACTTCAACCTGATTTACATAAACGATATAATGAGTTTAATGTGGGAGACTATGTTATGATACGGATTAGACCTGAGCGGTTTCCTTCGGGAACTAATCGAAAATTACATGCATGTAATGTCGGGCCTTTCAAGTGCTACAACGAGTTGGCCCAAATGCTTATGTTCTTGATTTACCACATGATTTTGGCATTAGCTCTACATTTAATATTGAAGATCTAGTTGCATATCATAAGCCACTTCCTATTCCAAATGATCCATTTGAGATACCACTTAACTCCCTTCCTACTGATCCTAATGGAACCTCTATCCTTTTCACCTTGACATCAACTTAAAAGGATAATATTGATGCTATTCTGGATGAACAAGTTGTTTTTAATAGGAATGGTGAGGTTCATCGGTTTCTAGTTGGTTGGGTGGGCCAACCTGATTCAGATTGCACTTGGATCACTAGAGATATTTTGCAGCAGATTGATCCAGATCTTTGGGAGTACCATTAGAGTCGGCCAGAGCTTTTTTCTTTTCTTGCTTTAATTCTTATTATTTATTGTCCCGCGTCACATGATTTCATGTTTCTATCCATGAGAAGAAAGGCAAGGATTTCACCATACAACGAATGGAATGCGAGAACAACCATATTGCTGTCACATTGTCACTGCTTAAGCATGTAAATGAGTGGTTAGATAAACTAAGAAGCAAATTGAGCTCTGAAGACAATAATGGATTAATGAAGACTGTTGATCGGTTGAAGCAAAAGATCTATTCTTGTCTGCTTGCTCATGTGGATTCAGCGGCATTAGCACTAGAGGATCGATCTAATCGTGGTTGATTATGAAAAGAAAGGGGTGGATTTAGAATTTCATGTATCCTCGCTTGTTAATAAAATAACTTACCTAAAAGCATAAGCTTTTGGGTGAGGTTTTAAAATATAATTTATATTTTTTTAACACATTTTTTTAAGTGAAAGTTTTTTGTGCTTGAAATTTATACAAGCCTACATTACCTTGTGCTTAATTTTTACTAAATAAATAAGGATGATGAGATTTGAACTCGTGACCACTTGGTGATCAAGGCTCTGATATCAAGTCAAAGAACTAATTCAACCCAAAAACTTAGATATAATTCATACTATTTTTTAATAATATTAGTGAAAAAATCAACATGTTTAGTTAGTGTTGTTGTTATAATATGTGTTTTATATAAAACGGTTAATATTCAGTCCAAATTCTAAGAATTAAAGAAGAGGGGGATAAAAAATCTACCAAAAAGGTGAATTTGATTGCCATGTTTTTTATTTGTTTTTTTAGGTTTTAAACATGAATGTTAATGAAGATTGATATGTTCGTGTTACTAGGGATCGAGGAGGACCTTCAATTTCAAAAATGGAATAAGAGGAAGATTAATAGCATTTTAAGTTGTCTTTTATTGATGATTACAAGGACAAAGGTGACAAAGAGTGCAATAACTAGTTTTTAGCATCGAGTTGACTCTATTTTTTTTCCTTTTCTTTTGGAGCAATTAAGTTGATAAGTTACAATTCTTTAAAGTCCATAACTTCATTATATAGACAATCAACGCTTGGTTTCTAATAAGATTGCTTCATTGCATATAAAATGTCTGCATTTTATAAGTTATTTTTGAAAATTATTTTCAATGATTAAGAACATTAATTGAGCTCCTTCATTATTGTTGAGCTATTTTTTAAAAAGTTGTTGAGACAACATGGACTTGTTGCTTTTTTTTTTTTTTTTATCCTGCCTCTTTTAATTGCATTGATATGTTTAGGTGAATTTTTTTTTTTACATTCTCTTTTACAAGATTTTTAATGTAGGCTTTCTCATCCCCTGTATTGGAACATCACTTAACTTGATTGGTTTTCCTAGTTTTTTGTTGATTATGCCTTTTTTAAGAACTCGTTATTAAAAAAAGTGATGGCGAGTTATTATCCGACCCCTTATTATTTAGAGAGATGATAAGGAGTTTGAATTATTTGATAATTATTCAACATAGTTGTTCTTTTGTTGTATAGTAGGTTATTCAGTTTATACAAACTCCTTACCTTTGTTACATGGTTGTTGCATGATGTGTTCTTTGTTACCTTAAGAGTACTTTTGATCGCAAGTTATTCTTTTTGTTACCTTAAGAAATACTTATTCATAATTAATGAGTTTCAATTATACGGATTAGGTTGATTGTCCTAATACAAGTCATTCAGTTGCTAGTTAATGTATGTTTTTTTAATGATGCTCTTATTTTTTTTCAAAGTAAGAAGTAGGATATATAAAATCTCTAAATCATCAACCGAATCTAAAAATTGTGCTTGTCATCCTCATGCTTTGTGATTGTTTGGCTTCGGGGGTTTATTAGGTGAAAATAATATTCCTCATATTACTCCTATTCCGCTTTATGCTAATAACAACAATGCTTTTCAAATTGATTCTAACGTGATCTTACATTAATGCATTGAGCACATTAAAGTAAATTATTATTCTATTTATGAAACACTTAATTAATATATGATTACTCTTCCTTGTATGTTCATTAAGTTTTAGAGGATTGATGTGTTTATCAAGGTTTTATCTCGTTACCGACATCAATTCACAGTTAATCATAAATCGATACTTCATTATGTGAGTATCAATTTAAAAGGGATGTAGCTATAATATCTTAATGTAATGTTATTGTATAGATAATTACTTGATTTAGAGAGTATAATTAATAGAAAGTAGTTGTACATAGTTGCTTTATTTAGAGAGAATGTAATTATGGTATAAAGTGATTGTACGCTATAATTATAATTATAGTAATATTTTTTATTTAACGAGAAGGGATCCTCCATGAAGACATGCTATTTTGATATGTACCCATCACCATCCTTACTAATAGACCCATGATTGCAAAACAGGTAAACATATATTATTTGGTCCACCAAAAAAAAAAGAAAAAAAAAAAGCATCCATTGCACTATGCCCGTAATTGCATGAACCTGTGCCAACACGAATATATTTCTCTGATATATAAAAACTGATCCGGCAGCATCTCATGGCAAGGATTAACAAAGAAAGTGGCGACCTTGCATGAATGCCATGTCATTGCCACCCAGATTCTGTGATCCTCTGTTGCTTGTACTTGTTCTATAATCATCAAATTGTGGCTTTCTGGTGTTGTCGTCGTCGTCGTCGAGGAAGTTGATGTTGGCCTCTCCATGAAGTGAAGAAGTAGAAGGAGCATTATCAAGATCTGGCTGCCGTTGTTGAATCGATCTTGGTTCCATATTGAACGCAACATTTGAAGATGCATGATTTACATGGCTACCACCAGATTGCATGCCACTACCATGTGTACTAAGATTCAAGATGAACATTGGGTTCGCCTTCATCAGTAGGTCAACTCTTTCTTCAACCTTAATCACCTGAAAAGATACGAATAAGACAACCATCTCGACAAAAATCAGAAAAATGTTACATGTATTGCATGCCTGTAGATATTAATTCATAAATAGAAGTTGAAGTTGCTTACCCTTTCTGTTAATGCCCCGATTTCTTTCTTCAGTTTTTCATTCTCAACAATAGCATCAACATGCTTTTTTTTCACTTCTGCAAATTCTGATGCCATCGAAGCATGCTCGTCCATTAATGCATCAATCTAATGATGTCATAATGATAGATTAGAAAATTAAATATTCCACTAAAATCATAAAAAAATAATAAATTTCATAAGAAAAGGGATGTTTGCTAATGCTATATATGAATAATTAA
>Ga0325414_1006894_pt1 | contig 12083 bp, 5 predicted proteins | sample PopdelMetagenome_8_FD_206183 | JGI IMG/M metagenome (GOLD analysis project Ga0325414, IMG submission 206183) | Populus deltoides microbial communities from Bellville, Georgia, United States - Leaf-PdKOR-R3 | ecosystem: Host-associated > Plants > Phyllosphere > Phylloplane/Leaf | place: USA... | reverse complement strand
AGGCTTGCTGGTTTTTTCTTTTATCTTAATCATTTTTTCTGTAACTCTTGTTTTGAAAGGAAAAACTTATTGGATCATGAAAGATAGTCCGAGAAAATATTCCTAAGAACAGTGTTCGTACACATCTCAAGTTATACTTTGTTTCTGTTCGTTGTATTTTAATTACAACATATCTTAACTTATATATGGTGATTTTTTTTTTCCTATAAGAGTGTAATTAAAATTTTTCACTTAACATGATGTCTGATCTAATTTTGCGGCTTAGAAGTGGAGCATTGTTGAACTGATTCAATTAATAGTATACCTAGAAAAATTACATGACACCAAAGACTCTGCGCAAGCACATTGACTTATGAAATGGTTTTGGGTAAAAATTCATTTGCCCAATTTTGTACACATATATTTTGGCCCACTTGATGCAGACCCCTTTATCGGTACTGTCATGGTGGTAGCCGAGCTTCAGAATTCAACATGCAATTGCCAATTCATATGTTACGTCCTAATTTGTAGTCATATCAAATCTAGAAAGCATATATCAATATTAACTTATATAAGTGAATGAAGAGTTTTCTCATTGGAGAGGGATAGTTTCACCACTTTGAAAGATGATGCATGAAATTTTAGTTTCTTTCTTTTTTGTATCTGTAGATGTCCGGAGCAATTTACGTGCATCTCGACTAATCCTCAGAAACCTTAAAGTTAACGATCAGATAAATCTCTAGTGACAATGAAGGTTTGTGACACTCGAACTAGTGACCTCTATGGAGCAAACCCAGAACCTGACTAGTTGGGCTACACCTTTTAGAATTTGAAATTTCAAATTTTTAGTTTTAGTATATATTGCAGAAATTAGTATTTCAATTAATTTAGCCAACGATGAACACTACTTATTAAAACAAATTGATTGGATTATCCCGCACTCAACATCAATGTATTTCCTTTGATCTTGATACCTAAGGTTTTTTTTTTTTGTATCAGTCAATCAAATTAATTAACGTCGATGAAACATGTATTAGCTAAGCAAATTAAATTAAAGTTGATGAAATAGGTAAAAGTATTATTTCAATTTAAAAATTTAAATTATTAGGTGAAATTTAAAATAACTTTATATTTAACTTTCTAATACATCATTTAAAAAAAATTCTTGGAACTTGAATGTGTATAAATCCACTCTATTTTATTTTATTATGAAATTTTATTTTTTTAAATATAATAATAAAATTTAAATTGATAACTATTTGGATCCAGTATTATATACAAAGAAACTTTGAGAATTACAATCTCTAATCATAACTTTTATTGATGGAATTATACAAGTATATATGAACTATAATCAAAACCTAATACAACAACTAATGATATGATTATGTCCTTAATTCTAGAAAGAATATATAGTAATTACAAGATCATCTAAACTAGGTAATAGATAACATATCATAGGTGCTATAATAACTAAAAAGATCTTCAATATATTAGCCATTAATATGTAATATCTTTAAGACTCCCCCTCAAGCTGGATCAAGTGGATTAACTGATCCAACCTTACTTAACAACCATTGAAACTGGCTAGAAGGTAGGGTTTTGGTAAACATATCAGCTAGTTGATCATAAGTGCGAACATACGTAGTCTAAATAAGTTTAGCTTGAACTTGTTGATGAATATAATGACAATTCACTTTAAGGTGTTTTATGCATTCATAAAACACTGGACTAGTCGCAATATGCATAACAACTTGATTATCACAAAACAATGCCATTGGTGTATGATTATGGAAACCGAGATTTGCAAGTAAATTTTTGAGCCAATAATTCACATAAAGTAGATGTCATTATACGGTATTCAGCTTCAGCACTTGAGCGTGTGACCACATGTTGTTTATTGCTTTTTCAAGACACTAAATCACCATGCAATATCTAGTGGTAGATCGTCTATCTAATGCATTAGTTGCCCAATCAGAGTCTGTATAGCCCATAATGTCCGTGTGCCCATTGTGTGTCATCACAATGTCGTAGCCAAAAAGTCCTTTTAAAATGCATTTCATCATGCCAAAATGCTGGATTGTGAGAGCATCCATGTATTGGCTTAATAAACTAACAACAAAGGTAATGTCTGCTCTAATAATTGTTACGTAAATTAATTTGTCAACAATCCTTTGATAAGTGGTGAATGACATGAGAGGTTTGCTTGAGGAGTCCAATTTGAGCTTATTGTTCACAGGAGTAATGGCAGGCTTAGCATGTAATATCTCAACATCTTGTAATAAGTCTAGAATATACTTCTATTGATTTAGAAAGAAACCTTTGCTGGAAGTTGTCATTTCAATCCCTAAGAAGTACTTTAGTTTCCCAATATCTTTAATTAAGAATTGTTGCTGCAGATCATTCTTTAATTTTATGGCAAACTCTCTATTATTCCAAGTGATGATTAAATCATCTACATAGACAAGTACAATAAGTTTGTCTTTTGAATTCTGTTGGACAAATAGAGAAGAATTATCATTGCTTTTTATAAAACTAAGAGCTTTTAATGCAATACTTAGCTTTGCATGCCATGCTCATGGACTCTACTTTAATCCATAAATGATTTTATAAAGTTTGTAAACCAGATTAAGATAATTACTCTATGGATATCTAGGAGGTAGTTTCATGAACACTTTTTCTTAAAGGTGTCTATGTAAGAATGCATTTTTTACATCCATTTGATATAATGACCAGCCATGATTGATTGCAATGGATAATACGACTTGGATAATAATCAATTTTTCCATATGAGCAAATGTTTCCTTGTAATCAACTTCAAATTTATGAGAGAAACCTTAAGCTATAAACCGAGCATTGTGTCGTTCAATTGTTCCATCTGAGTTGAATTTAGTTTTGAAAATCCAATAACAACCTACTATTTATTTACATCTGGGAAGAGGTATGATGCTCTGTGTATGATTGTTATCAAGTGTAGTGAGTTCTTCCTTTATATCTTGTTGCCATACAACTTGAGATTGAGCTTCTTCAAATGTCTTTGGCTCATAATCCTTTGATATGGAAGTGGGGAATGCTCTATGATTTAGAGACAATTGATCATATGACATAAATCTATAAACTGGATGCTTGACATTATAAGTCACATACTCTTGCAATCTGGGAGTAGGTTGACGTTTTTTTTAGGATATTTTTCTTAAAGTTGATTGATCATTTGGAATACTGAGAGCTTTTTACACACTTGATTCTAGCACTCAGTCAGAGTTGAACATTATTCTAGGGACTTTATCAAATGAATTTTCATTAGATGTTGGACTAACACACTGCACGTCATTAGCAGAACTTGAGTTTGATGTAAAGTGATCAGAACTGGAATTGGTCCCAACATCAGGGGATTGATTGCAGAGAGCATGAACTCTAATCATGAAAACTTGAACTAAGCAGTGGAAATAAGTCAAATTGATTGTCCCCTTAACTAGTTGCAGAGAAATAAGGGATGTCTTCAATGAATCTAACATCTCTTAATACATACATCTTCTTTAGTGAGGGATCATCACACTTGTATCCCTTTTGTGTTTGAGAATATCCTAAGAAAATGCACTTAGTGGCTCTTGAATCAAGTTTATCACGTTGTGATGATGACAAATGCATAAAATAAGAGAATCCAAACACCTTGAGGTGTGACAAATCTGGGCTTGTAACCTACAAAACTCCAAAAGAAGATTTAAAATCCAGAAAATGGTTGGGTAAACAATTTATAATATAGACATTAATGAGAATGTCATATGACCAAAAACTTTTTGGAACATTCATTTGTAACATTATGGCACAAGTTTTTTCAAGTAGATCATGATTTTTTCCATTGGAGACCCCATTTTATTGGGGTGTATCAACATAACTAGTCTGATGCTTAGAACATAAATAATATGACATGTCTTTGGACATGTATTCAGTGTCATTATCTGATCAGATAATTTTAAGATGAGTTGAGAATTGAGTAGTAATCAATATATGAAAATGTTTAAAACAGTTAAATACTTTAATCTTAGCTTTCATCAAATACACCCATATGACTTTAGAAAATCATCAATAAAGATTACAAAGTATTTAAAACGATCTAGTGAAGTATAGAATGGTTCTCATACATCTGAGTGTATAAGTTCAAATGCATGAGTTACATGTGATACAGAAGGATTAGAAGAAAATTTAGATGATTTGGAAAAATGAAAAATCTTATATTTAAGGGGTTTCTTGGTTGGAAATAAATTTACTTTGCTAAGAACAGAATCTAACGGATGTGCTAGACGACGATGTCATAAGAGTGGCTCATGTGATATTTTAAAACTTGCCTAAAATCCTTTGGAAACTTGGTTATCATGAGAGAAATAGTAGAGACCATGCAGAAAAAACATTTACCAATCATCTTCTTGGTTAATAGGAATAAAATATAACCTTGTGATGAGTGAAAATTACATCACAATTGAATGTAAAAGTTAACTTAATTACTGAGAGTAAATGTAAAGGAAAGGAGGGAACATATAAGACATCAAACATGATTGTTTTAGAGATTAATTTGATTTTTCCCTTAACCTTCACTAGAGAACCTTTCCCATTAACAAACAAAACAAAGGTAGGAGAAGAAAGTTGTTTAAGATTAAAAATATTAATCAACTTGTTAGACATATGATTTGTGGCACCAGAATCAACAATCCAAAGATCATGCAAATTATCAAGTTCTGATGCAGTCATAAAGGCAGTTAGATTACCTTGGCTAGGTTTTGGGTCTACTTTAGCTAGAAAGTCAGTAAGGTGACTGAAGAGTGTTTTGTTGATTGGTTTTACTCTTGTCTAGCAGGTCCATTTTGTACCTTCTCGTGACCGCATTTGTCTTGGAAGTAATTAGTAAAGTCCTGAATCAAGGCAGCAGGATTGCAATGAAGTTTTCAGTGGAATGATTTGCCATATTTGATTTATAATTTGATGATCGCCTCTGATATCCTCGTTGCTCCTTAGTAAATCCAGGTTTAATGTTTCCCTCTGATTTATAATCAGTTACTTATCGTGGTAGAGAGAGATAATCAGACATACCAGAATTCTTACTGCGAGGCATTGCTTTGACATGATAAACACGAGTTGCAGTTGCTCCAGAATTAGTATCACAGCTCATCACCTTCTTATGACTCTCTTTATGTTGGATCATTGCATATATAAATTTCAAAGATGGTAGTTCCGAATTCATTAAAATATGACTTCACAGGTCTTCAAAATCAGGATTAAGGCTTGCTATAATTTGGAAAATTAAGTCTTCTTCTATTCTTTTTTGTAGGATAGTAACATCAATGGTGTGAGGATAATACATCTCCAGTTCATTCTATAAGCTTTTTAGATTTCCTAATAGTTGAACAAAGGGTCTATCGTCCTGATGAAGATTTGTAATTTCATGATGAATCTGAAATATTCGAGCAGTGTTGGTTTGATTACCATAGAAGTCACAAATAGCATTCCAAAAATCTAGTAAAGATTCTGAATAATTGGAAATTTTAGAAAAATTACGTTCCATAAAATTGAGGATCCAAGATATCACTAACTGATCTTTGGATAACCATGCCTCATATTATGGGACATCCACATCCGGAGAAGGTATTGAACCATTGATAAATCCCAACTTTGATCTTCCACTAAGGGCGATAGTAACAACTCTTGACTAATGGAGATAGTTGAATTCATTTAGCAATATTGAACTTAACCTTTGAGAGGTTGGTATCATCGGTATTATTGGTCAGAAGAGGAATTAACTTGGGGTTTTCTTCCATTACTTGCTTAAAAAGTTCTTCCATAACACACGAGAGAAACAAATACTTATTTAGAGAATTATATGCTCTGATACAATAAAGAAACTTTGAGAATTACAATCTTCAATCATAAGTCTTATTGATGGAATTATACAAGTATATATGGACTAGAATTAGAACCTAATACAACAACTAATGATAAGATTTTGTCCTTGATTCTAGGAGGAATATATAGTAATTACAAGATCATCTAAACTAGGTAATAAATAACATCTCTTAGGTAATATAATAATTACAAAGATCTTCAATATATTAGCCATTAATATGCAGTAATGAATTGCATGAATAGATTTCATCTCTTCAATATTCTTACACGAGAAATGCATTCAACATAAAGAAGTTGTACTATTAAATTATATAACTATTGATTAATATTCCCATAATTTTATTTCCATATTTAGCCACTTAATTATTAGGTATTCTATGGAGTAGACATATAGCATTCTTGTTGTAGAACTAATCACAGTTCAAAAAGGTAGTTAAACGCTTCTTAGGTTATAAAAAAGAGAGTAGTGATACTCAAGAGAGAGTTGTTCCGTGAAGTGTTGTTGTCCCTATCCAAGGTTCAGTCGGACAAACATGGCTTCATTGGTATTGTTGCTGAAAGCTCTATTGAGATGCCACCAGGATGATCTTTTACGAAAAGAAGGGAAAAGAGTTAAATGACAAGACCAACTACATAATGAGGGAACATGGGACTGAAACTAAGTTTGCCACCGGTCAACATGACTACTTGATTAAGAGCGGCGAGAGTGAAGATGATAAGGGCTTTCATAGCTAGAAGATCTCTAATTCTTGTGTTTGGACTTGATTTGAAACATTAATAAGTTGTCTACCCAAATTATAATATTTCAACAATATAGATATGCAATCAATAAAAATCTAATTACTTTTTTCTTTGTTGGGTGTGTTACATAAATCAAATAATTAAATATGCACCATCTATATATGTGTGTGTTATTTAAGTTCTATTATACATTTATGTATGCAACGTTAGATGTAATTGAAAACTATATTAATGTTTTGTAGTTAAAAAGTTGTAGATCAATCTAAATATCACATTAAATTAGGTTATATATAGTAAGCAATTTTTATGTGATCAAGTTAAACAAGTAAAGAAATAAAAGCAACCTAGCATACATTCTAGGCATATACATCACACTTTATATGTAAACTTGAATCCTAAAAAGCATGCCATCACAACAAAAAAAGTGATTATCATTGATAGAATATTCCATCGGTGTTTAAGCTGTATTTCTGCTGGCATATAAATTAACAATGGATTTGTCGATGGAAACTTGTCGCTGAAGAGATTCTAGTCACAGACTTTAGGTTCATCGGCAATTCAATCGGTAAAGAAACTTACCAAAGGAAACATTGAAAAAATATTCGCACTCAAATAAACATTGTCAACCATTTTTCTATCAGCCAATATTTCAGTAAATAATATTGACGGATCAACAATGGACTAATTATCGATAATTGATTGTGTTTCACCAAAGAATTCCCTGATGAAATCATCGACATACAAATTCTATCTGTGAATCCATCGACGATATCAAAACAGTTCACAACTCTTTGTAATTATCGAAGGAATATGGGCCTCTATTACCAAAGGAATCGCCAATAAAATTTTTATGTCCATTGGTGATTCCGTTAGAATTTTACTAAGTTTTTTAATTCATGTGTATTTGGATCAAATGACTTGACATTAAACAATATTAAACAAATAAATTAAATTAAAGAACACATTTTATATTATTAATTTAACTATAAAATCAATTGTAAAAATCTTAGGTGAAGTTTACTTACAACAAACACCTTGGTTTGGGTGTCTGCGAACTTATGCACCCCTTCTATTTATCCTCCTTTCATATATGCATTTCCACATATAACTCCATTGGAGTTGGCTCATGCCCAAGCTGTTTAGCTTGCAAAATAAATCATTATTTAAATATTATCACAAATAATCACTAGTATTTGAAGAAAAATTCTTAAAAATAAAACAAGGTCGTACCAGACACTTTGCATGGTTAATAAAAGAAGAAAAACTAAGTTGGAAAACATTAGAGAGAAAAGTTATAGATGTGCTACAAAATCATTCAGAATATCTCCCTTAGCACTATTATTTATGCTGATTTTTGGAACTAAAGCTAATGAAGAATTACCAGAATTAATACCCGTCATAAAAAAAAATAAAAAACTGATTGTTTTTAGCTTTAAAACCCATATATTTTTTATTTTAAAAAATTATTTAGGAAGATGAAGAATAGTGAATGTTTAGAACTTCTTTTTTTTTTTTGTGGGTTAGATATTCATAAATGGACTAGAAAAAATATTTTTTTTATGAGCAAAGGTTTTTTTTTATAAGAAACCCAAATCCAAGTCCAGGATATGTTAGCAAAAAAATAAATTCAAACCAAAACCCCATACCTGAAACCCAATGCTTAGCAGTCTAGAGCCTCGTGCCCAAGCCAAGCGCAAAACATGTTGGTTAAACCCGAATTTAACTTTTCACTACATAAACTATAAGAGAAAATTATTGTTTTATAGGATAAAAGGTTTTGGGTTTCATAACCTGTCAACCTAGGTTTTTTTAGATTCATTTATCATTTACCCATAACTTATTTTAAGGAAAAATTACCCTTAAAATCCTATAGTTTAATTGAAATTGCACTTGCCTACCAACTTTTGAAAATTATAGTTTGCATTCTATAATTTGGTTAATATGTAATAATTTATATACCTAGGACACTAGACAAAAGTCAAAAAATTATTTTATTATTTACAAGTTTGCTATTGTTTTTCATTTAATAATTAAAGAGTCATTAAACCTGTTAGAAATTTAAAATTTTCCATTAAGTTAAAAAGAAAAAACCTTGAACTCTTTTCTCCTTTACCCTAGCCATCCTTTTCTCTTACATAATCTCAAAAAACAAAACATGATGAATCAATCTCATTATCATCTTCTAATGAACAATTCAAGCTGTGCATGTGACAGTAATAATGACAATCCATGTTTATCATAAGGAGAAAATCCAAGATTTAAAGCTTTAATTTCGATGACAAAATCGTTTTATTGTAATGCAAATTGTTATTTCCACAAACCTTACACACAACCAATCTCTTCATAAAAGTAAGATTGAAAGGAAAAACACCATGAAACTCGTTATTCTTGCTTTGATGGGTTTGATTAGTGGGTTTTGAAGAGAAAAGAGTAATAAAAATTGGTTTTTATAGAGTCTTAGGAATGCAAATTATAATAGGAATTATGAATTTTTTTATGGTTTTAAAGGTGATTGAGAAAGAAAAGAGAGAGAATATAGGCTTGAGTTTTGATTTTGAAGTAGAGAAGTTTCTAGCAAAGATCATTTTTACGTGGAGGCTTTAATAGGGAAGGGGGGGAGAAGAATAGATCGATATGAAGTAATAATTAGGGTTTATGAGTCTTTTATTTTTAAACTAACCCTAACATAGTTGGATGGATTCAATAAACAAACTAAATAGAGTTTCATCTTTTATTGTAATAAAAATTGTTATTTCCATAAACCTTAAACACAACCAATCTCTTCATAAAAGTAAGATTGAAAGGAAAAACACCATGAAACTCATTATTCTTGCTTTGATGGGTTTGATTAGTGGGTTTTGAAGAGAAAAGAGTAATAGAAATTGGTTTTTATAGGGTCTTAGGAATGCAAATTATAATAGGAATTATGAATTTTTTTATGGTTTTAAAGGTGATTGAGAAATAAAAGAGAGAGAATATAGGCTTGAGTTTTGATTTTGAAGTAGAGAAGTTTCTAGCAAAGATCATTTTTACGTGGAGGCTTTAATAGGGAGGGGGGAGGGAGAAGAATAGATCGATGTGAAGTAATAATTAGGGTTTATGAGACTTTTATTTTTAAACTAACCCTAACATGGTTGGATGGATTCAATAAACAAACTATATAGAGTTTCATCTTTTAGTCATACGACTCTGGCTCTCTACAAACTCCCTCTCAAAAAAGTATTCTTTGAGTTCGTTTTCTATTTCTCAAATCTTTTTTTTTCCTTTTCACAAGAAATGTCCACCATATATTCTCATGCTCATGCCCTTACTAATCCCAAGTAATGTCTTCTCTATAATGCCAACACTGGTGCTGTTGCAAGTATTATCCCTGTTTTTTTAATTTTTCTCTAGCTTATATATATTACTTGAAACATTGATGTTTTTATTTTTATTTTTTTAATTTAAACCCATAACCATAAATATAAATAACATAATATCCAAACTCGCCGCTGCGGCTCTCCTCAATGGAGGTTGGTCAGAGTTGTTGTCGTTGATATCTAATGTGTTACAGCTCAAAACAATCACAATTTTCAAGAATCAATGTTTTTAATTTTTGCTTGATTGGTTTAATACATTGGAAAAACTCTAATTCCACATATAAATTATATAGAGAAATGATATGTCCTTTGTGTCTCATATTGGCTATAATATATAGGGGTATTTTAGTCATTTTCTAAAATTAAAATTTTTTTAAACCTAGGATGAAAACTTTAATTTTCAAAACTAGGTAGCCAAGTGCAATTTGACCAAATTATAAGATGTTATAAGTATTTTTTTTCTAATTTAAATTATGTTAATATTCCATTTTAAAGAAACTAACCCTAACATGGTTGGATGGATTCAATAAACAAACTATATAGAGTTTCATCTTTTAGTCATACGACTCTGGCTCTCTACAAACTCCCTCTTAAAAAAGTATTCTTTGAGTTCGTTTTCTATTTCTCAAATCTTTTTTTTTCCTTTTCACAAGAAATGTCCACCATATATTCTCATGCTCATGCCCTTACTAATCCCAAGTAATGTCTTCTCTATAATGCCAACACTGGTGCTGTTGCAAGTATTATCCCTGTTTTTTTAATTTTTCTCTAGCTTATATATATTACTTGAAACATTGATGTTTTTATTTTTATTTTTTTAATTTAAACCCATAACCATAAATATAAATAACATAATATCCAAACTCGCCGCTGCGGCTCTCCTCAATGGAGGTTGGTCAGAGTTGTTGTCGTTGATATCTAATGTGTTACAGCTCAAAACAATCACAATTTTCAAGAATCAATGTTTTTAATTTTTGCTTGATTGGTTTAATACATTGGAAAAACTCTAATTCCACATATAAATTATATAGAGAAATGATATGTCCTTTGTGTCTCATATTGGCTATAATATATAGGGGTATTTTAGTCATTTTCTAAAATTAAAATTTTTTTAAACCTAGGATGAAAACTTTAATTTTCAAAACTAGGTAGCCAAGTGCAATTTGACCAAATTATAGGATGTTATAGGTATTTTTTTTCTAATTTAAATTATGTTAATATTCCATTTTAAAGAACAATTTCCAACAAAGTTTTAATCTTTAAATTGAGTGTAGCCCACTCTAAATTTAGCCTTGAATGCGTCTATTAACCATGTTTTATTAAAATAAATTCCACAATCCTCACATGAATAAAAATTATTTGATCATTATATAGAATCGTAGATTTGTAAAAAGTATCACTACATCAGGATAAGTATCTTTTAGCTTTGAACATTTCTTAGTGAAACACTATCGAATTTAATCAGCTAAATCGTAAATGTGTTATCTTGAACTATTTAGCCTTTTATGTAAACCATGATGATAATAATCTATTAGTTCAATACCTAGAGATTTCTTTTTAGTTCTCACAGTTGTGTTTATTTTTGCCCTAAACAACTCATTGATTTATAAATGCTTTAGAGAATTTAGCCTTTTCAAAATTCTCCAAGGAACGACCATATTTCTCACTTATATAGATAATATTTCATTAAAAGTATTTTACTATACTTCAATTGGTATGCCAAAATATAAAAATCATTATCACACAACAACTAACACTTCCTTTATCATAGAAATAGATTGGAAAACATAATTTTTTACTGCTACTAAGAATGTTATATGACTTAGGTTTTCTATTTGAACCTAGATCTTGGGATATCCAATCAACTAGGTATGGTTACCATTGTTACACTATTTTATTTTTAAAGGCTTTCAGCCAATTTCATTTGAGAAAAATATACATAAACTCTCTCAATAAAATGGATCTACAATATTTTTCTTTGACTTTACATAGTTAGTGGATTAATGCCATTTGAGAGTAAGTGTTTAATGGTATCATGTCAATGACATATATGTCTATCCTTACCATTATAAGTACTACTTTTTGCCTTACCAATTGATGACAAACTAT
>Ga0325414_1006893_pt1 | contig 12083 bp, 10 predicted proteins | sample PopdelMetagenome_8_FD_206183 | JGI IMG/M metagenome (GOLD analysis project Ga0325414, IMG submission 206183) | Populus deltoides microbial communities from Bellville, Georgia, United States - Leaf-PdKOR-R3 | ecosystem: Host-associated > Plants > Phyllosphere > Phylloplane/Leaf | place: USA... | reverse complement strand
TGTTTCTCTTTTGTTAATGTAGGTTTTAATCTTCTAACAAAATAGAGCATAAATTATTATAGGATTTTATTTTTTTAATTCTCTACATTATTATGTAATTAATAATATTCTCCCTAAGTTATAGTACCCTTAATTAATAAAAGGATTATAATAGAAAACCTAATCAATTAAATTTTTTTTTTCTTGCGCTTTCACACCAATTGTCCCTTAATTATTTTAAGAACTCTAAAATGAAGCCTAACACAAAAGAACCCGAACACCTCCTCAAGGGATAGGGAGGTTGACTCTTCTATATATAAAAAGGCTTCGATGGAAACCTATATTTTTTCCATTTCTTTCTGTTTTTTATTTTTCATTCAATTACCTTTTTATGCCTTTTATTGTTATTCTATTCTAATTTTAATATATTTTTATTAGTATTTATTATTATTATTTAAAATTTAATAATATGGCCAATATAAGATTTCAAAATGGACATTTGTTAGGCTTTAAAATTAGAAGCACTGAAAAGTAGATAAACCCAAATAGAAAACAAATAAAGTGTAATATATTTATGTACACTTGGCAACTACATCAACTTGTCAATGTAATGACTACGACAACATGTATTTGATGAAATTTAACATCAATTTTTTATTAAAAAAATTAAAAGTCCACACACTTAAATAAAAAAGTAAAAAAATCTTACATTAAAATATAAAAAAAATAAAAAATCTCGCATTTAAAATATAATTAAATCATATTTAAATATATTTTTTCTAAACGTATTAAAATAATGCAATGGGTGTGTTCTTGATATTTTCTAGAAAAGTAATTTAATTTAGAAAGATGCGCAGTCTAATTTAAAAATATTATTAACCATCCAAATATTATTAATAATGTTTTTATGTTGTCTTTTCTATTTATTTTTTTTTTAAGCTGTAGGAGTGTGTTGTACACATTCCAGCAAGTGGGTGGCGCCCATATCATTAAAAAGACACGTGAGACGCCTCCTGAAGGCCAAATCTGGTTATTTGCTATCTAGATAGATGTGCAGACATGTCCTCTTCCACATGGTGCTGCACATGTAGAGATATCATGATTGGATTGCCTCTGATGATCAATTATTTGTGTTTTTTCTTTCTTTTCTTTCTCCTAATAACTAAAGTGCACAATTGTCCTCTGTTTATTTGTTATATGCTTGGATATGAAAAACACGTTACATCCAAGCTACTTGGATCTAGCAACTATGTTTGGTGTCAAACCCGAGCGCGGGCTGATAACCATGTTTGGTGTCAAATCCAGACACGGGTCTTGCATGGTTGCTAGAACCAGACACGGTTTTGCCAAAGTTTCAAGACCCAGGCACGGGTCTGGCTTGGCTGTCAGACCCAAAACACTTATAATATTCTCTATACTTTTAATATTTTTTTATATTTAAAAAATATATTATTTATTCATTAAGAAACAGAGTAATATAAAAAATATTAAAACAATTAATTTTAAACAAGTATTTTTAAATTTTAAACAAACAGTATTTTAACCGCAGTATTACAACCACGTGCAAAGTGGGCTCAAATTCTAGAAACAAGCAGTTAGGTTAGTCCAGCACAATCTCATCAGATATAAACAAAGTCAAGCCTCCAAATCTGACTCCAAAGAGATAAAGAAGAAAACAAGGACCCAAAATTTGTAGAATTGGAGGCAGTTTGGGGTTGATGGTTCTCATGGACAAAGCAAGGATCCAAGTTCAACCGAAGTTGACAAAATTGCAAGCCATGAAGACTTGGGATTGGGGCTTTTTAACCCTTGACTTGAGATGTTTTAAAGCAAAAACAAGGGGTGTTCAGTAAAAAAGCTAACTAAGTTATTGCGCAAAAACATGGCATCCAAACCATCAAGTCTTGGAAGCTCCCTTCTTGTGCCCTGTGTTCAAGAATTGGCCAAGGATCCTTTGGTCGCTGTTCCACCAAGATACATCCGTTATGACCAAGAACATCCCATCATTGCTAGTCATGATCCGGTATCTGAGGTTCCAGTTATTGATATGCAGAGATTACTTGATCAAGAAACGATGGATTCTGAATTGGGCCGCCTCCATTTCGCTTGCAAAACATGGGGTTTCTTCCAGGTACATCTTGTATACCCACTTTCATTTCTTGGGTTTTTTTTTTCTTTATCGAAATTTAACCGAAGTCGTGAAAATTGTCGTAGTTTTTATGAATGGACAAACTTTCTTTCGAGTTATTAGAGAAAGAAGCAAGAACAGGAAGAATATTTGGACACGTGAAGTTATAATTGAAACCGGGATTCTTATCAACTTACATATTCCGTTGTGAATTCTTTATGAACAATTTCACTCTCTGTTTTGTGGTTATAGCCAGAGAGACATGACATAGCAAGATAATCAGAAACAGGGGGCGGGTTCACTGAAAAAGAGCAATGGAAAAAGAACAATTCGGCTAAGCCTAGAATTGAACTTAATCGGGATCCTAATTGGGTACCCCATGAGGTCACCCTCTTATCATTATGGGCTGCGGCCTTATATTTTTAGGACCTTCATCCCACTATACCCGAAAGGATATGATAAAGAAGAAGAATAACAATCAAGTTTTATTGTGTTGAATGTAATGAAGTTTTAGAAATTTGTATGAATTGCTAAAATTTTGAGTCCTCAGGGAGATTATTAAGAAACTCAAGTGGTATGGTTAATGGCTCTTAGAAATACTGACATAATTAGTACTTAAACAGAAAACACTTTGTGATTTTGGCTTGGTATGCAGGCTGTGACATGTTCATGTGTATGTGAACAACATAGATCATATATTGTTTGGTTTTCTTTATTTGGCATTTTGCGAGATGACTACCTTAGCAGATTGTTCCCCTATAATTCGTTATAAAAGAAGGCTAAATGCCAAGATTTTCCTTATTTTTGCTTAACCATGAACCTTTGGATCCTCAAGGCTACCTGGTTTGACTAATGTTTTCTATCTAGCATTAATTTTTATCCTTTCCATTTTTTTCTACTTAGTTTGATCAGTTAGTTGTTGATCGTCATGAAGAGATCTGTCTTATCAGAGCTGACAAAATAGGATGGAGTTTAACTGATATATGAGAGATATATTGATAAATGACACTAAGTTTGTGATGATGATGCATTTAATCGGATGTGATTTATGCTTTTAATTAGTTTCTGTCTCTGATTTAGTTTTTCTCAAAAGTGGCATGAATGCTAGAAAAATTAGAGCTATCCAGTTACGTAGTTCAACAAAGGTTTTCTAACTAACATAAACTGCTATACAATTGCATTTTCTTTTTTCAGTTGATAAACCATTGTGTAAGCTCTTCGTTGTTAGACAAAATGAAGACACAACTTCAGGATTTCTTCAACCTCCCAATGGAGGAAAAGAAAAGGTTCTGGCAGTATCCAGGAGAAATAGAGGGTTTTGGACAAGCTTTTGTTGTATCTGAGGAGCAAAAGCTTGATTGGGGCGATCTGTTCTTCATGGTTACCCAGCCAGCTAATTTAAGAAAGCCTCACCTATTCCCAAAACTCCCTCTTCCTTTCAGGTCACATCTCTTGTTCATAGTTTATGCTTGTAATTTTTGTAAGTGGTTGCAGTAGCATTTCAGTTAATTCAGCATGTTTCTGAGGTAACCTTCGATCTATGCAGAGACACCTTGGAGAGCTACTCCTTGGAAGTGAAAAATCTAGCGTCTGCTATTCTTGAACAGATGGGAAAAGCTTTAAACATTAAAGCTGAAGAAATGAGAGAGTTCACAGAGGGCATAAGACAGTCAATGAGGATGAACTATTATCCGCAGTGTCCTCAACCAGAGCAAGTTATTGGCCTTACACCTCATTCTGATGCCACCGGTCTCACAATTCTCCTACAAGTTAATGAAGTGGAAGGTCTGCAGTTAAGGAAGGATGGGAAGTGGGTTCCCATAAAGCCACTCCCAAATGCTTTGGTTGTCAATGTTGGAGACATTTTGGAGGTAACAGATGTTTTACAATTTAAGAAAAGAACTTAACTGCAAATTCCAAGTAATAAACATTCAGTCAGTGGTCCATTGCTCTTGTCATTAGGAGAAGTTGATGTAGCTTAACTTACAGGTGGTAATTAACTGGCGTTGACATTAGTAACCTTCAAATTTTAAACATTAACTTCGCTTGACAATGAAAGAAAAATTTTAAACATTAACTTCGCTTGACAATGAAAGAAAGACGAATGGGCCATTTAATTCAACTTTTGTACATTTATGTGGCAGATTGTAACCAATGGTGCATATCGTAGCATCGAGCATCGTGCAACAGTAAACTCTAAGAAGGAAAGACTTTCAGTTGCTTCATTCCATTCCCCGAGGTTTGATGGCAAAGTATGCCCAGCTCCTAGCTTGGTAACCGAACAAACACCAGCATTGTTTAAAGAAGTTACAGTTAAAGAGTACTTCAAGGGCCTGTTTTCTCGTGAGCTTGTTGGAAAATCTTATCTTGATACATTGAGAATACAAGATGGTCAAGCCTAAAATTTGGCCGAATTCTGTCCTATGAATATGTAAAATTTGTTATGTAAGAGGTGCATTGAAAGTTGTTAGAAATAAATGAGCTATAACTATATAGTTCAGAAAATTTCTGTAAGACTTGCAATACTTTATGTAAAAACAGATATATGAAACATTATGTTGAATGGAGTGACGAAAATGTGCTGTTGATTTACTGTTATGGAATCGGACCAACACTGTTATACGAACAATATGATAGAATTTGGAATATGAAGGGAGAAGATGCATTTATTTGCAATATTATGTGCTGAACTACTTGAATTTTTAGTGCAAGATAGGATAAGTTTTCAGAATGCCTTTATTTGATAGCTTGTTTAAACATATATACAGCGCATGTATGTATATATGTTTGCTGTTGAGGATGTGTTGTCAGGCAATTTACAGATTGAGAGGAGAACTTTTCTGGTATTGATTGGCAGATGAAATCCTTGAATTTTTTCCCCCTAGTCGCATGTACTCGGCATACATATATATGGGATCATTGATGCATTCATGATGCTTTCGAATGGCTCTGGAGAGGAGTAAAAGGTTCAACTAAGCTTCAAACCCAATCTAATTGGAGACTAGCGGGATTGATTTGAGAAAGAGAAATACAACACAATAACTACTATGACATGAGCTACCATTTAGAAATGGATAGGTTTGGCATTTACGTTTGTCTTAGCCAACCCAGTTGCCTAGTCCAAACAAACCAACGATGTTCCACTGCCATAGGATACTGCTTGATCCAGGAAGCATAGCTTGCACCTGGAGAAGTTATACAAGAACTCAACTTACTATCATCCTTACCCAGATTTATATTATCATTATCCTTCTAGATACTGTCAATAGAAAGGCTGAAGTTAAGCATATAGCTGTAAATGCTTAAATAGAAATATAAATGCTTAAAATTTACCTTACTATATTTAGCTTCCTAGATTTCCTCTTTGTAATTACTATGTACAGCACAACTTTTTCTATATAATGAAAGCCTAGTCGAAAGGTGAAGGTAATTCAAACCAATCTGTTAGTAACGTGATGCATTACCTGATTTTCTCTTCAGCTAGAATTCAATGATGAATAGAACAGAAAGGCTAAAGTACTCATATACAAATTGTATTGCCCTCGAATAATCAAGGAGCACTTTATTTTGCACAACTTTACAGAGATGACAATGGACACATGGAGATTTTTTCAACTCCTTTTTCTTGCTTGTTTCACTTCTGTAGTTATGGCTAGCAATGATGATTTTATATCGGCTGTTGGTGATCCAGGGATGCGAAGGGATGGCCTTAGGGTGGCAATTGAGGCATGGAATCAGTGCAATGAGGTTGGAGAAGAAGCTGTCAACATGGGAAGTCCAAGAATGGCAGATTGCTTTGATGTTGACCATTCTACATCATCTGGTGAGAAATGTTTAGTTCCTCTGCATCTTTGCGCTGTTACTTATTATGAATACAGTTTCTTAGTATATGTCGCAAGAAAAGAACGCGAGGAACTAGTGGGTTGTTTTTTTTTTTTTAACCCTTTCACAGATTCAAGCCAAAGTTACGGATTCATTATAAGAGAAGCTTTCCATATTAATATCAATATTTTTCTTAAAACCTTTTCTCTGCAAAAACTATTTTACTTGAGCTTGTAATCATGGCCGAACAAACCCTATAAATCCTAATTAACAATGTAATTCTACTAATAGTATCTGTTAATTACTTAGTCCACGTGTTTTTATCACATTACTCGTTGGAATTTCACCATGCTCTTTGGGCTTCATGCATCTAGGTCAGTGCATATTTCTGTTTAGGAAAGGAGTGCAGACTATGGAAGATCATTCCGAGTTTTTTTATTTATTTATTTCTTTTTCCCTTGAATGACCAATACTAACAAAATTTTTGGAGGCCCCTCAATTCCATGTTTCTGCATGTTACCAATTAACTAAAGAAAGACTAATAACGTGAGATAAAAATATGTTTTAAATTGTAACTCATTTGACAGACTTTTTGCATTTGATGCCCGAAGAAACAACAAGATCTTTGAAATCATAGGATTATGTTTTCTGTGATAGCACTTTTTTGTTAGTATATGGTTGCTAAGCTCTTTTCCTTTCTTCTTTCCATGATTCTTGATGAAGTCAACTTAATTCACAAGGTGAGTAAGGATGAGAACAGGCTGGGCTTATTGAATGGTACCTACGGAAGAATAAAGGCCAGAAGTTATGACGTGTATGCGCCTAAGAAGCAGCTGTACTTGGGTAACAAATGCCAAGTAAAGGACTATCCGAGACCATGGCAATTCTGGATGATCATGCTCAAGAGTGGTAACATGGACACTTTAGCTGCTAGATGCCCCGAAAATGGTAAGAAATCAGAACCCTTTGCACCGGAATCTCGTTTTCCATGCTTTGGAGAAGGGTGCATGAACATGCCCAAGATTTACCATAATTATACCGGTGTGCATGGAAACAATACCTTGAGGGGGAGTTTTTATGGGACTTGGGATTTGGATGCTAATATCAAGAGTGGAGTTGTCGACAACAGCACTTCTTATTTCAATGTCACTTGGCAAAAGGAGTTAGGGAAAGGAAGCTGGGTCTTTCATTTCTACTTGAAGACATCCTCAAAGTATCCATGGTTGATGCTATACCTAAGATCGGATGCCACCAAAGGATTCTCCGGTGGTTATCACTACCAAACAAGGGGCATGTCAAAAATAGTAAGTTAAGTTTTTTTCCTTCGTTCTCCTCTCATACTCGTTCTTCTGAATTTTGGACTTTTCAATTGAAAATTGCATATTCAAATTCTTAGACAAGTACACAATACACAGATTTTAACATCGTTCTTGTCAAAATCCAATGATTAATCAATGTATCATATTTTCAAAACATTTCATATATTCATGCAGGTGCCAAAGTCACCAAACTTCAAAGTAAAATTCAAGCTAAACATTACACAAGGAGGTGGACCAGGAAGCCAGTTCTACCTGATGGACATTGGGAGCTGTTGGAAAAACGATGGCAGTCCTTGCAATGGGGATGTGAGATCAGATGTCACTAGATACAGTGAGATGATCATAAATCCCGGAACAGCATCATGGTGCTCACCGGAGAAAGTCGCCGGTTGCCCACCTTATCACACGTTTCCTAATGGAACAAGAGTTCATAGGACAAACAATGCCAGCTTCCCCTTCGATGCATATCACATGTACTGTGCTCCTGGCAATGCTCTGCACCTTGAGGAGCCCTATAATTTATGTGACGCATACAGCAATCCTCAACCCCAGGAAATATTGCAAATCATTCCTCACCCTGTGTGGGGTGATTATGGGTACCCCGCAAAGAAGGGTGAGGGTTGGATTGGGGATCCAAGAAGTTGGGAACTTGATGTTGGGAGACTATCTCAATCACTATACTTCTACCAGGTACATTCAGCACTGTCCTTGTCTTTCTTCTTCTTCTTCTTCGTATGAAGTTCATTCATGTCTTTTGTCATGACGATGCAGGATCCGGGTACAAAACCTGTAGAGAGACACTGGCCATCCATCGACTTGGGAACTGAAATATACATAAGCAATGATCAAGTTGCTGAATGGACTGTTAGTGACTTCGACATTCTCGTACCAAAAGATCAGATTCAGTGATGAGTTCGTTTCTTATAATATCAGAAGTTTCAACTATTTATCCTGAAATGGATGGATATATAGCTGGTTAGATTATTATTTTTTTCCCTAGAAGGAAAAGAAGAGGAGTTTAGAGATGATGGTGGCTAGAAGAGGCTATCTGCTGCCTGGATTTTCCTGAACATCAAGTTGTTTTCTTATCATATCAACTGCTGAATTATTCAATTATTATTTTGGGATATATATTATTATTTTTATCATTGATTTCACTAATCATATGGAATCACTCAATCCTAAAATCGTGCTCGTTGCCTAATGCCAATTTAAGCCTTTTTTATTTTCCACTAGTCAGACGTTTGGCGCACGCATGTTTTGCACCTAATTCATGATGATTTTTATTTACAGGAATTAGTCAGTAAATTCTTATTATAAATTAAATAATCAATTAGACTTACAATTTGGAATTTGATCCTCATCATTAATCTTCTAATAATCCAAAGTTTACGACAAAACTTCCACTATTTACATTTAAATCCCCAAACAAATCAAAATTGTTTTCAAAACGAAGCAGACGGATCCAATGCTCCCCAAAATGGAAAACAAGAAAGCGTGAAAATGTAGAAAGGAAATAAATAAAGAAAGAGATTCTCCATTTCCTTTGTTTGCAATTGCGACTTGTAAGTATGGCCATGTCTCCACTCCTCGAGGATGATACCACGTTGTTTGACGTGAACCTGGATGGCACGAGCACCAGCGAAGGTGGTGGTTATGAGCCAATTCCTGCCTCCAAAACAAAATCCGAGAAACCACCCCCATGTACACCTTCCCTTCAATAGAACCTTTCTTCGTTTTTTGTTTTCTGTAATGCATGTGGTCTTGTATGTGTTCTTTATAAATTAACTGCTAACTAATTTAAGATTGCGTCAGAGATTTGTAATGTTTGTGTAAAAACATGTTTTAATCATGTGCAACTGAGGTTGCTAAAAATATAGAATTGTTTCTTCATTGCTGCAGATTCTAGATTCACACAACAAGAGCTTCCTGCTTGCAAACCAATCGTAACTCCGAAATTAGTATGGTTACATCGTATTCTACTAGATTTTTCTATTTTGAATTGTGCCCATTTCCTTCCTTTATATTTTCAATAAGAAACTTCTTTGTAATTTTATTGTTTATATGGGATTCAGGTCATTGCAGCATTCACTCTTATTGGTATTGTCTTCTTTCCTATCGGTATAGCAGCCTTGTCTGCATCAAACAAAGTAATATAATCCAACCCTTCCATTATCTTGGTTACTGCAAGGTTTTTTTTGGTTGCCAGCAACCATACTTTCATTTTGTGGAAATGTAGGTGGTGGAGATAGAGGAACGCTATGACAGAGAATGCATTCCTCCCATTTATAGCAATCGCATTCTTCAATATATCCAGAGTGTTGGAACAGACAAGACATGTACCAGGAGATTGACTGTTAGTCCAATTGTTTGAAGTTATTTTCTTAATTACTTTTCATTTTTTCTTAGTAATTATTTTTTAATTACAGTAAAATGTGCATTAATTGGCTGTTATCAGGTTCCAAAGCACATGAAGAGCCCTGTTTTCATCTATTATCAGCTCACTGATTTCTACCAGAACTACCGCATGTGAGTATAAGATTTTCTATATTGTAGATTATGCAGAATGAGCCCTTTCTTTCCTTATTAATATGCAGAAGGAGCTACGACGCCCCTCTTCTTTCTTTCTTTTTTTGATGTATTTCTCTGGTTCATAAATTAAACTCTTCCGAAATATATATCGGAACAATCAAAAGATTTTCCTTTACGTACACTAATGCAGAATCCAGGACACAAGTTGTTTACAATACAAAGGTTACTTCATCCTGTCATTATCCTCTGCTTCACTTCTAAGATTTCTTAATCTTTTCCCTATAAATGACTTTTGAAAACCTACTTTCAGATATAAAAGTAGTCGAAGTGATTTGCAGCTGAAGAGCAAAGCAGATGAGAGCAGTGAATTAGAAAACTGTGGGCCAGTACAAAAGGTGGGCGACAAGCCAATCGTTCCTTGTGGCCTTGTTGCGTGGAGTATGTTTAACGACACATACAGTTTTTCTGTAAAAGGCAAGGCCTTGATAGTCAACAAAATGAACATAGCATGGGAAAGTGACAAGGAGGGTAGATTTGGATCTGACGTGTATCCAAAAAATTCCCAGACTGGGGGTGTGATTGGAGGTGCGACACTGAATTCGAGCATACCTGTATGTATATTCCTCCTCTGTGTGAACTGAAAGAATATTTTAAGGTTTTTGATTCGTCATTATGAGTAATAGCCGTTGTTGGTTCTGCACATAACAGTTAAGTGAACAAGAGGACCTTATAGTTTGGATGCGGCCAGCAGCACTGCGGAATTTTAGAAAACTTTATGGAAGGATAGATGTTGACCTTGAAGCTAATGAGGAAATTAAAGTTGAAATAAAGAACAATTATAACTCATATGGTTATGGGGGCGAGAAGTTGCTAGTCCTTTCTACCACAAGTGCATTTGGAGGGAAAAATAAGTTCCTTGGCATTGCATATCTCATTGTTGGTGGATTTAGCTTTCTCTTCGCCATAGTCTTCGCGATTATTCATCGCTTCAAGCGAAGGTGAGTTAAATGGTCCAAAGTCTGTATTCATCAGCGTGAATGAATCCAGATAAATATTGTTGCAGAAAATTCTTTGCCAGTTTAGTTGATCAGTAATGCTATTATGAGTTGAATTTCCTTCGTTTTCATGCTAGAACGTGCTAGATCAAGTTGAGCTCCAAGCAGGACTTGGAATTTCCTAGGAATAAAATTATTTACTTATAAGTTTGTCTTTGATTCTTGTTTTAACTTCTTTTTGTGTCTGCTCTTTCTGCAGGGATATTGGGGATACTGCATACTTGTCTTGGAACAGATCTCCAGTAGGATATTATATAAAATAGGAGCGTTTATTAGGGCATCAAAGCATTCACTAATTAATCCATCCAACCTCTCGGAATATCCCCGGAATAGGCTTCATTGCTGTATCAGTCTCCTGCATATTTTGTGCGCAAGAGCTTCCATTGACAGAGGATTCAAGATGGATTCCCAAGCATCATCAAGTTGGATTGAAATATTTCATGGTCAAACATATTTTGCAAGTATCAAATTCTATACCTTTTGGACCTGACACTGAGGGCCATGCTCCATAATTAAAAGATTTTTATAAACTTCTGTTGTCATCATCTTTTTCCAGACATTAGTTATCGTTGAGTGATTATGATTTGAGTATGCTTCAAAAACTTAGAAGATTAATATGTTAGTGAAGTAAAGTTCCATCTCTTATACAATTCTCTGTTCCTTTAGACAGTCTCCTCTTTCATTTCATTTTCATTTTTTACCACATTAAAATCAAGAAAGAGCACAAAGCCGATTCTGATGGAGCTGCAAATAGGAGCAATATTCGATTATTTATATGTTTAGCTTATAGTCACATTTATCCCTTCATGGAGCTGGCAAAGAAGCTCTCAAAGAGAAACTTCTACATCCATCTTCGCTCAACTCCCCTGCTAATATTGGTCAAATTAAAGAAAAAAGAACATCCTCCAATAGAACTTGTAGAACTCATTTTTCCACCATTGAAGCCCTTGATATGTCAAGCTGTAGCTTCTCCGAGATGTTGACTACATTAAAGCTAGATTTGCTCATTTCAGATTTCTTCAGCCATGGGTTCTGGCAGAGGCTTTATCGCTCAATATTGTGACCGTTCAGTTCATGGTTAGTGGCACCATGCTGTATTTTCTTCAGCTTAACGCCTTGAGAAATCAGGAGATACTCTTCTTCTCTTGCTGTCTAATCACATACATGTGATCGTGAAAATGATAGCATTACCCTTAAAAGAACGGATTCTTCGATGTCCGGAAGTGTCCTCTTATCTAATGTTGATTA
>Ga0325414_1006891_pt1 | contig 12083 bp, 13 predicted proteins | sample PopdelMetagenome_8_FD_206183 | JGI IMG/M metagenome (GOLD analysis project Ga0325414, IMG submission 206183) | Populus deltoides microbial communities from Bellville, Georgia, United States - Leaf-PdKOR-R3 | ecosystem: Host-associated > Plants > Phyllosphere > Phylloplane/Leaf | place: USA... | reverse complement strand
AACTGACCTATGAGGCCATTTCTGCACATGGGGCTGGGGTGCAGCCCTTGCCAGAGCTGGCCTATCCAATCAAGTCCAAGTCCCATCACAAAAAATCGTTACAGAAGCAAGTCCCATGTATCCTACCTACTACATTGTCATCGTATCAGCAATATCTAGTTCCAAATCTTGTTTATGGGGGGTGCCTGTTGAGCAGAAGCCTATAAGAGATAAGTCAGCTACATTTTTCGGATGTGCTGTCAACTTGGGTGCCACCACAACTCGTTGCTTCTGTCCATGTTTTCGCATTCGGGAAGCAGGTGAGATTGTAGTGGCTTGAAAGCCTGTAAAAGATCCACCATACATGCAATTTTCTTAATTTTACTTCGGTCTTCCAAGCTGTAGGTTACATACCTGAAGGTCTAATGGGGAACTGGTTGTAATTAGATTTAAAGCTTTGGATTTTGTCACATGTTGTCCTAATTGGACGGTTCTGTAGGATCCATGGATCATACATAATTAACAAGTCTAACCACCTGAATATCAAATTATTGATAACACCGGTAGGCGGTGGGAAATATCATCATAATTAGCTCAGGATTCAACTTGAACAAGTGTCAACGAGTCAACCCACATGCAAGTATATCTCGAAATGACAAAAGAACTAGAAATATCATTTTAGAAAAAAAAATTATAAATTGGCAAAGTAAACTAATTCTTGGGCTAATCCATCGTCTTCATGAACAATTCAAAAGTACACTCAGCTCTGAGTGACAAATTACCAGGTTGAGTTTGATAACTATGATATAGATGGATCATGAAAATCATTAAACAACCAAACAAAACGAAGAAAGGAATCATGGTATCAAGCTTAATCATAACTGATGCATTCATATTTTAATCAACGATCCCCTAACTAAAAGATGTCTTAGTAGGCAGTCAATTCTATTCCATGAACCATGAGTTCATACCAAAATTGAGTCGTGCAGGTTAAAAACAAAACTGCCGATTGACTACCTATATATATTATATAGTACACCTACTGTGCTCCATGAGATAAATAAAAAAAAAGGGTTGAAGATTAGCCAACAAAGGCTCAAAATTCCTGGTTCAGGGTATGAGAGCTACAACTTGGTTGTTTCATTTCATCTTTCCTTTCTCCAAATGGCACTCTTGTCATCACAATTCTGATGCACAAGATCAGTAGGAGCATGACACCTCCGAGAAGCATGCGCATTGGAAACATGAGACTGCACAGTTGAATTCTTCAGCCATATTTATTCCCCTCTTCAACGCAGCTTTCCCACGTGCATCTATTGGAGATTAGTTTGCTTTCATAACAATAAAGATCTTTTCCCTCCTGTCTGGGTGCATCATAAAGAAATTTTGACTCCCTGGGAAAAACTGATCCTTCCAGTTTTCCCCTCGGTTTATCCCGCTCACAGTGAAGCCAAAATCTTCTACTACAAGTATAGTGATGCTGCAAAAACAATGTCTCTCTTGATTTTAGAAACAGCCTCTTCAAATTTGGCCTCTAGCTCTGTCTCACCAATGGACTTTGCAGCTTCTATAAGCTGTTGAAGAACTTCCTCTAGTCTCCTAATTGCCCTGATCAAGCTGCCCTCAAAAACCTTAGTAATTTCCATGATCTCATAGAACTTTGATCCTTTTGCCCAGGCATACACAGCCTCCATGATATCAGGCCGAAATGAACTCACAAAATTCTCCACATCAATTTGTACCTGTCATTTTGTTTTAAAAAAATAGAAGGGAAAAAAGAAATGGAACACTCAATCAATCGACAATGAGGAGAGAATCAATTTTCAAATACAATAGCATGCATCGTGCTAATTTTAGAAAAGGGCATAAAATGTGCATAAAGGCCAAACTCAATCCAAAATCTGTGAGGCACAATGCAGGTGAATCTGTAACCAATGCTAAGCATAAAAACACGTAGTAGTCTGGAAAAGTTGGGTATCAATAATTCATACAAGCAGGGGATGAAGGCCCAACTCAACTTTGCTTTCTGTGTATTTTTCTTTGAAATTTGACTACCAGGAGTTCATTTTAAAAAGATAACGGGGATGTTCTTATACAATAGGCAACTGCCTTATGGCTACAAGGACACACTTCACCGTCTAGGTAGATGGCATCATCAGCCAATCTGCATGTTCAACCAAAGGTATTCATGAAGGAAGGTCAATTTCTAATTAAAATTTACAAAAATGAATAAATATACGGACCCCATGAAAAAATTTTAATGATAATCAAACAGATTTCAGTTTCACATGAAAATGTTTCAGCAGTAATTAGTGCCAGATGGGATGTGGATTAAAAATTGGAAAAACCAAGGATTAGCTGGGCATTGTTAGAACCAGGTATGCTTCAACATTCTATGCTGCTTAACACCCCCCCGTTTCCATGTGATTCTAGAATGTAGTATGGAGCAGTGAGTGACAAGCTTGCTGACTAATTTCTACTTTTTTTACCTGTTGTTTGAACAAGTTAAGATTGTAACTTCGAAAACAGACTTCCAAAATTCATCTATATAAATCATGACTTCAATGTTATCCTGAATATCCATAATATTACATACAAAGCACAAGAATCAAGAAAACAAAAACCTTTCAGGAAAGGTTCCATATGTACCTTGCATTCAAGCTGAAGTTTGGCAACCCTTCGAGCTGTATCTTGTAATTGTGTAAAAAGCAAGTCAAGTTCTTCCCTTGGTTTTGCAGCATCTTGGAGTTTTTCCTGCCACACAAAGCATGAGAGAAGAGAGACCATTTCCTCCACTTTTATGTCCTTGAGAACCCCATTGAACATAAGCTCTGTCAAAGTCAACTCGTCTGCACTACTAATTTCACAAGCGACTTTCCCCTTCAACTCCACAACATCGTCACTTGTGATATACCTGCAGTTGCAGTAAATCCCATACCAGAAATCTAGTGTCATTGCTGAACAGTCTAGTTGCGTAAGGAAATAGAAAAGGATGATATTGCAGACTTCTATTGTAGTTTTGCAGCAAAACACCATTCAAAATGCAGAAGAAAGAAATCTCTTGAATAGATCAGGTTTCTACAATCATCAAATGCCATGTGCAATTTATTGTTTCTTTCAATGATATATCGTATTAAGATTCCAGAACCCAAACAATGAGTTTTCCAATAAATACACAGCCAAAATGTACAAAGAGATGAACAAGTAAGTATATAGATTGTTGAAGAACTTGTGTTCTTCCTTTTTGCCTGTAAAGAACTCCTGCTAGACTGTTTATATCATGCTCAAACATTTTCTTTTAGGATTGCTTGTGCCACAAATTTCAAGAAGTAATGTCTTTTACACACTTCATTGAAACACAATCCCTAGGTCATTGAGATATGAACTTTTAGAATTTTTATCCCCGATATTGTAAAATGCAATAAGTCAAATGATCATAGCGCCAGTTACAAATGCAGATTGAGTTGCCTGCAGTGCAGACAATATGCACAAAGAAAGAGGCTAGAGGTTTCTTATTCATATAACGTTGGATGTGATAGTGGATTCATAAAACCCAACTCTCGTATTCTTCTCAATGTAACTTGAAGGGAAAAAAAATAAATAATAAAAAAAGACAGAACTAATGAAACATTAGGCCCCAAACCAAGACAGAAATAATAATAATAATTAAAAAAAATCCTTCTATCTGACTTAACTTCAAGTACATGGGACCTAGGCATCTCCTAGTTCAACATCATGCAGCTGTAGAAGTGAATATTTGAAAACTTTCTTACCCAAGCCTCCGAAGAACTCGTTTTCTAGCTTTAAGTTCATCTTTAAAAGCCAATGCTGTGGAAGAGCGCATTGATTTCCTGATTAACTTGATCCTGGCTGTTAATTCTTGCTTCGTGTGTAAGACTTTGAGCTTTTCCTTGATAAGTGGAGATTTTGCAATTTCATGTTTTTCAAACAGGTGCTCTAAAGCCTCTATCCGACGAACTGCCTTTTTGTATGAGCTGCTTTGAATCTGAAGAATGACAAAAAAGTGGTCAAGATTGAGTTTCTTATATATATAAACCAAAGCAAAGTAAATGGGAAAATAAAAAGCAGAAAAGATATAGGAAATACATTCATGTCTCCTTCAGGATCCAAGGGCAACCCACTAGGTTTTCTAGAAAGAAATTCTGAAACCTGCTTCAGGGTGTTCTCTCGAACTTCTAATGGCAAAAGATCCTTTGACATATACAAGCGAGCACTGCTCAAAATATTTATCTGCCCAAGACATAACAATGTGAAACAATCATTCTCACTGCAGGGTAACATCAATGATTTCAGAGAAGCAAATAAGTAAAAAAGCATCAGAAAACAACTATTTTACAAAAATGTTTTTTCCCATATAACATCACAACTATTTCATTACTGGACAAAAGTATGACAGTCTTCTACATTCCACAGTGGAATTATTAGTTAGTTTCACACTGAATGCTTGTTCTGACACTCAAATTACACCCCTTTAATTACCAAGAATTTTGGAGCTAACAGATTTTTATTACTGGATTAACTTAGTCAGCATAAATAGTTTTAATAAAATCTTTTTTTTTATCAAGAAAAGTCAGCCATTTCAGTTTACGGTATCTTCTACCATGACTAGAAAAATTTAGAGAAACAGATTCAGGTCCATTACTGCAATGTTCAATACAAACAATAAATAAATTGGAGATCGGAGCTTGTAAGCAAGTAGATTACAATCTTAAAGTTTCCCTGACTGTTTTACGGGCTCCTTCGACGAATTAAAAGTAAGTATTTTCTTCCTTCACTAAAGTACATATATGAGAAAGACAAATTAAGGAAGCCACAAAGAACAATGATAGAAGAGTCTTTCCAAGGGCATGATTTTCTTTGAATAAAATTATAATCAGGTCACTGGTTAATGAAATAAAATAAGATTTTCAAAATTAAAGCAAAAGAACTGATATTTTTAGAATTAAACAAAAGAAATGATAGAGCAATTCAATTAAATGCACTGTATCATGTCAGGAAAAAATGTACTATTGAAAGAAAATGTCAGCTGGAAACATAAAATGAAAATTACATGAGCTACATCACAGAAAAATTAAAAGATTGAAATTTCCAATATAATTTATGATTTCACCACAACATTAAGGGACAGAATAAACAAGGTGGATATTGGAAACAAGTTTAAACAGCAGAGTAGTGAATAGGGCCTACCTGATCAATAGGAATAGAAACAATGAGAGGTTCTCCAGGCTCTTTCAATGGGACAACCTTGATTTTTTTCTTGGCAACTCCATCTTTGGTCACAACACATCTTGTAAGAACATCCACGGTGTAATTTGCATTTTCTGGTTTTCTAATTGCATCATCTACATCAACTACTAATAATAAATAAATCTGACTTATAATGGCACAACAAAATAGAGACAATAAAAAGAACTATTACCATCTGAAACACCTTTCACTCGATCAAAATTGACTATCACTCCCCATGTGACTAGGTCTTCAATCAAGAAAGAAGGGGACTTGTCATCACTTTCTGTGCACTGGATACACACTAGTCTGCCAGACTGCAGATAGGACAGGCAGTGCTTTGGAGAAAACACAATATCACGAACATCCTTCTTCAAACTTTTGTACTGCTGTATCAGATCATAATAATTCTTCAGATTTTCTTCCTCTTCAATTACCATTGAATTCCTCTCTTCTTCAAGGACTTTTGCTTGTTTCTGCAAACATAACATTTATCGTTAATTAAAGGGTCATTTATGTCACTGTTTGATTCTGAAAGGAGATTGAAACAGTGCATAGATAAGGCCACTGTAAATGGAAAAAACCATCATGATCAGGCTGGCCTTCAGCAAATAACAGGGATTTTTCCAGATGTAGCTTGTGAAAAAGTTAGTGGCTTTGCACACATTTTTTTCCTTCAATATTTGACCTAGGTCTCTTTTATCAACAAAGCAAAGGTATTCCAGCTAGTTTCCTGCTATGTCCTAGATCCCTGAACATTATCCAGAAATTGTTTTGATAAAAGAATTGGAAAGAAAACCAGAATTCATGTTTACAAAAGGGAGGGGTCATCCTCCAAAAGAAAGAAATAAAAAGACAACAAAAGTAGGGAACAACCAAAAGGGGAGCTCTCGAATCACTTTGAATATTGGATAGAGAAATAACAAAAGTCAGAAACTCTTGAGATATTGCACTCTTTTTTTTCCTCTTGATAAATTTGTTTGTATACTATCTTTATGTGATTCTTTAATTTTTACTGTCAATGGTTAAAACTGAGTGCTTATTCTGGGACAAAAAAAAAAAGATCATCCATAAAATCTCACAACTTTGATCTTCGATGAAAATCAACTGACCTCAAGATCAGGAAGGGCCCTGTCTGCTTGAAACTGAAAGAAAGAATTGCGGAGCAAATTTTCAAGATCGCCATCTTCACAGCGCATTTGATTTAAAAGCATGTTGTAGCTTAGATGGAAGGCACTGGAATTCAATAGAAAAGGAGATCAACACAAAAAACTTCAAGAAAGTTAGAAGCAACAACATAGCACTAAGCAATTGAAGCTTAAGCCAACGGAACTCATATTAGATTTCCCTTTTCATTGTATTTTTTTTTACTGTTCTCTTAGAAGAAAACAGCCAAGTTTTAGCTTTCCATCCACATAAAAAACAAAGTTCAGGTTATGGAACCATTAACTTGCAGTCAAATGCTCAGCTCAGATCCAATACCAGCCAATGTCAATCAGAAAATGCATAATGAGTATTTAAGAATAAGCTAAAACTATTTTTGCAGATGCAGGAATTCCCAGCACTTGATAGCATAAAACCATTATAGAGTTAACGTGAAGCGAATTGCAACTAGAGAGACAAGAAGCGAATTGCAAAGGTGTGCAGAGCCAAAAGCACCCCAAGTACCTGTTCAAACTATCAGCACTTCCTTTAAGCATCATCTTAGCAGTTGAAGGCTCAAGCTTCTCATCCACCATAAGGATGCATACCCCACGATCATCAATACCTCGACGGCCAGCCCGGCCACTCATTTGTATATATTCTCCACTAGATAGCCACCTGAATTTGTCCCCATCAAATTTACGGACATTTGTAAATACCACAGTTTTGGCAGGCATGTTCAAACCTATGCTGAATGTCTCTGTAGCAAACAAACACTAAAGAAAGAAATTTCAATCATCACTGTGCTTGCAAAACAGGTTGGAAACAAGAAACCAAAAAGATTGGAAAAAGACAAAAATATCATATGTACCAAATAGCATTTGGTAATTAAAAATTATGTTCCAAATTAATGAGCAAAAGGAAAGCATAAGCGTTCAAAGAACCTAATGGCATCTCAAGACAAAAAAGTGAGCACCAGATCCATAAGTAGCCAATGATAACTGGCAAACTGAGATAGTCTGCTATTACAGAGCAAAAATTTCAGAACAGCCAGGGGATTCATCAATTACTAGATGCAGATTTTTCATGAAGCTATGAAGCTGAAATATGTAAGAAATGTATAGCAACACACATTAAAGCTTGGAAGAAAAGCATAACCACAAATAATAAATTATTTATCTCCCAACCTTGATCAGCCCTTCTTGAAACAAAATCTCAATCACTTCTTTCAGGATGGGAAGCAAGCCAGAATGATGCACACCAATACCTCGTTTTAAGAGGGGTAACATATTTGAAACCTGCACACAACAATTTAGATTGTAGATTAATATAGAATACAATACCGGCACATCAAAATGCTTGGAAAAAAAGAGGAGATCTACAAGGAGTGAATGCATGCATTTTTTTCAGGCTTACAAACTCATAACATTGCTTATATTAAACCTTGCATCTTATAGACTCATACTGTACCAGTCAAAAAGCAATCAAGTATCACACCCATAAGTCTCCTAAGAGAGCGCGAGATTCTAAATGAATATGAAAACTGCGTCCTTTATATCTTTCCCTTGTGAGAGACTGACAATTCTTCAGAATGAAATGTTGGAAATGATAAATGAAGGAATTCAATTTCAAAAATCAAGATGCAGCACATTATCATTCATAATCTATTAATGGATACAAATTGGTGCAATGACAATTAAACTTCTAGTCTCTAAAGTTTTGTGATCACAGAAATGGCAAGAGAAAAGGAAAACAAAGTTAATTTAAATAATGGCATGTTACGAAAGCAAGCCAATGAATGCACTTAAAGTCTTCTGCTTCCCCTGTATGGCTTCCAAAAGGCAAGAATCATGATGCAGCCAAGGAAACAGAGATTTATAAAATCCTTTATTTTGATTTTTAATTCTGTTTGTTTTAATTTTTTCTTGTGAATCTAGAATATTTAGGAATTTGTCTTAAAGGAATCTTAATACTATTTAGAAACATGATGTATTTAGGAAGTTGGAAAATTACTTAAGAAGTTTTCTATTATACATGATTTCCTTTTCTTATTTGGTTTTCTTTCTAATTTATTTTAGATCTATTAGGGCCTTTGTGCCTATAAAAGAAGCACTTAATTCTTGATAATCGTAAGGATTTTGATTATGAAGTCACGTGTATTTTGGTTTAGTTGGGGGGTGTGGCCAACAATTCTCTTCTTTCTTTTTTCTCTAAGTGCAATTTTCTTCTTCTTCCTCTCTTCTATTCCTTTATTGCTACAGGAATCTCGGGTTACTATTCACAGCTGTAGCGAAAACCTAAAATTCATAATTCTCCAAACCTAGAATACCACAAAACATTTGTGGGGCACAAATCCAAAGTTGTGCTACATCAAATCTCTGCTTGGGTCATAAGGCCACAAAAACTCTATATAGGCATTTCAACCACAAGAAATGCTAAGAACAGAAATATGAAAATTATTTTTTTGATAAAAGAAAAAAAAACCTTTAGAAGAGAATTAAAGCTGAATTACAGAAAGATGAACAAGACATCATCCAAGGTGAGGAAAGACAAGAAAATAAAAAAATAAAAACAAGTCAGATGGAAATATTAAATATTCCATTCATGAATGTGCAGGGAGAGAGAGAGTGTGTAGGTTAAAAAAGATAACCAAGAAATATAAATTGAGATGAATTCGTCAATACATCAATAACAAAATTACTAGTATTCTCCCATACATGGGAGCTCATTTGACACAAAGAAGAAGAGGTGGACAACTTGCCTGAGGTAGCTTCTTGTCATCATCTGATAGCATGTCCATGGCACTCCAAAAGATGGTTTCTATGTTAGCTTTCTCATCATCCTGATTTAGATCCATTTTTGCCATCTGTAGAATTGAACAGATGCACAGAATTACCAGAGAGGGTGAGGGAGACAAGAATAAAAGCTATAAGTTTCATAACAGCAAAGGAACCTACCTGCATGGCAAGAAATTCACATTCTCTTTTGCTAAATGAGAAAAGAATGACAGGATCGTACTGGCGGCGAATGATCATTTTTAACATTTTAAATATGTCACTTTCTTCACCAAGTCTGCTCACATTTAAGCCTTTCTGCCACTTCCCGTTCTCCCTTTTCTTTTCACCTTCAGCCTTAGGAACTAATGCATTCACCGCTTTCTGAAAGCTGTCCTCTCGAAATTTTGCCTTCTCATCCACCACCAGGTACAAACCCTCACCTCCAGAGGGAAAAATATAGTGTTGGAGGGGTGTTGGTCGATAATCAGTATAAACAATGTGACATGGTTGTTGGTGGACCTGGAGTAACACCATATAGTTAATCAAGCATATTTCTCCACTAGGAAATTAAATTGGTTTTATTTTGTTTCTTTGCCAACAGAAAAGGGGGATCCAACAATTACACAAGAATAATATATGCTAATGTACAAAGCTTGGGATAATGTAAGAAAATCCACCCCTCGTTTTTCTTATCTCACAATATCTAGAGAATTAAGCAGAGACTGCAAACTATTGTGGAGAGCCATGTATTTGTTGGTGTTGACATTCAGTTTTAACTCTTAACAAATAACAAAAAAAGGGGGCTTGAGCTGCGAACTCATTTTTATTAGGTCTTTGACAATCTCTGATATGCACATATAACATGAAAAGACAAAGGACAATAGCAATCAGAAAGAATTTTGGTCCAGAATTGCCCCTCAAATTCATCTGAATCATTAATCAATTAATCTAATTTGTGGAAACAGATGATTATTTATTGTTATAAGAAATACTTCCTTTTGTCCATTGTTGAGCGTGTAAACTTGCTATGCTTTAGCATATGCATTTTTTATTTTACAAGGCTAAAAGGAAAATAGTCAATGTAGTCACCTCGAGTATAAAAACTAAACCACTAAATGTGTTAAAACCTCGAGCGTGATACTAATAAGCTACAATGATAGCAAGATTCTCAAAAATTCAGTATGGTGTCATCAACGGTAATGTAAAAGGCATCATTTTTAGTTGTCTTTAATTAGAAGCTACTTCAGTAAAACAAAATGCCAGGAGCAGCATTTTTATTCATCTTTAACAAGAAAGCTGGAATTTAACAAGTGTAAGTAACAACCAACTCACCTTTGCAACCCAATCAGCAAATTCTTTGGCATTAGGAACAGTGGCAGAAAGGAAGACAAATCTAGCATTCTTGGGAGCCATGAGAATGCTTTCTTCCCAAACCACACCTCTTTCTCGATCACGCATATAATGAACCTCATCAAAGATAATCCAAGCTACTTCCCTAGTAGTTTCCGACCCTTTATACTGCATACTTCGCCAAATTTCCGTAGTCATCACCTGAAAAACAAGCTTGAACATCTTACAAATACTATAATCACACAAAATCTCCAATACAAAAAAAAAAACCCACCAGGCAAGAAGCATTAGGGTCAATGGTAACATCACCGGTCATGAGACCAACATCAGAAAACTCCTCCTTGAACTCCCTAAACTTCTGATTGCTAAGTGCTTTGATGGGTGACGTGTAAACAACCCTTTGTTGATTCTTCAAAGACATAGCTATTGCATATAATGCTACTACTGTTTTCCCAGCTGATGTATGAGCTGAGACCTGTCAATCAACCCATCAAATAAAATAATTAATTAATCACTCCATTAAAAAATTAAAAGAAAAAGAAAAAAGATTACCATCACAGATTGGCCACTGTCAAGGCAACTGATGGCTTCAGACTGAAAAGGGTCGAGAGTGAAAGGAAATTCCTTTGCGGGTTTTGAGTCCTTTTGAATTTGAGTAGCTGAAGAAGAAGGACGGACATAATTCTCTGGATAAGACACGTCGTGCAGACACGCAACTGCTTCGCCATGCCCAATAATCTTCGAACTGCTACTATTGTTGTTGCTGTGATCTTCTCTGAATTGTTTCTGTGGAGGAAGAAGAGGACGGTCCTCATGTTGGCTTTCAATGGATTTTCTCTTCACTGAAGCCATTTCAATTTTTGGATTTGGGAAAAACTGAGAGAGAGAAAGAGAGAGAGATAGAGAACCCTAAACCCTAATTCAGAGCTTTAGCACAGGAGGAGGAGGAGGCTGCGTTTTGATATTGGAGGCAGTTAACGTATGGAAACGACGGCGTTTCCAGTCAGTCAAGGGTGTTTGAAAATGCTATTTTTCTTTTCTTTTTTTTTCTATAGATATTTATCATTAATACTTTTTATATTTGTTCTTAATGAAGATTTTAGTATTCTTTTTATTGGGAAAAGTTTAATTATTGCAAAAATAATTTATTTATTTAAATTTTTTTAACCTTATTAAAATTTTCATCTTTGTATATGCATGTTTGAGATGTATAATAGAAGTTATTTTTTAAAATATTTTTTATTTGAAAATATATTAAAATAATATTATTTTTTTTTATTTTTTTATTTTTATATCAATAAATCAAAAAAATAAATAAAATTTTAAATTTTAAATAAAAAACACAATTAAATCATAATATCAAATAATAACTAACTTTTTAGAACAAAAAAAGGACGTTAATATAATATACATTGACTTATTTAATTATTGGAGCTAACCCTCAATTAATTAAAACCCAGTCTAACAAAAATTATAAATTAATAGCTAACAAATATTATTGATATTATTATTCAACAAAGACTAATTGAGAAGGAAAATTAATTATTGTCATTTTTATACAGCATTGTTGACTTCAACAATGCTTTG
>Ga0325414_1006890_pt1 | contig 12084 bp, 8 predicted proteins | sample PopdelMetagenome_8_FD_206183 | JGI IMG/M metagenome (GOLD analysis project Ga0325414, IMG submission 206183) | Populus deltoides microbial communities from Bellville, Georgia, United States - Leaf-PdKOR-R3 | ecosystem: Host-associated > Plants > Phyllosphere > Phylloplane/Leaf | place: USA... | reverse complement strand
AAGTTGAAACATGAAGTAGGTGATTGAAAAAAAAAGACGTTTTGGGGGTTAATTGATAAAATAGGTATAGTTTTGGGGGGAAATTGAGGTTAGCCCTTCTACTCGTCCTCCCACGCATTCTTTCGTTCACAGTTCACTCCTCCACTTCTAAATTCTAATCCATCTTTGTCTTGTCTTTGCTTTTAACTTTTTTCCCCTTCTGTCAATGACTCAAAAACTCCTTTCGCTCCTTCGCTAATCTACAAGTCAAAACCTCCGCGACCTCATGGATTCCCTTCAAGCCACCTACAGAGAGGAAGAGGAAGAGGAAGAACAACAGCAACCCAACAACAGCATCACCAACCACAGTCCTCCCACCCCTCCTCCTCCTCCTCCCACCACCACCAGTAGCAGCAGTCCTATTGAACTCGAAGAACACCAAAACGGCACAGACCCACATCAAGGCGACACTGAAATAACTCCAATTAACAACACGACAGCCAACCAACAACCTCAACAAGAGGACGCCTTTGTATCAGCCTCTGAATCTCTCTCCGAATCAGACCACCCGACAACCTCAAACGACACCGAGAAACCCACACCCAAATCTCCCAAAATTGAAGACACTGAAATTGAAGACGATGAAGATGAAGAAGACCCACCTCCTAAAAAACAGAAACAACTCTCCTCTTTAACACAGAAACAAGAGCCACCCGAACCAGCGACAACTGCAGAAATCGAAAACGACAATGGAGCCAGCGAGTTCAAGAAACCAACCAAAATCACCCCAACAACAACAAAAAAAAAGAAGTCGAAGAAAAAGAACAACAATAATGTCTGGGTTACAAGATCCACACGCAAAGGCAAGAAAAAAACAAAACCAAACCCGCAAAACACTCCATCAGAAGACACTGTCTTAATCACTCCAGCCCCAAGATTCCCTGACAAAAGCGACGACTCCCCAGACTTAAAAATCTGCTTATCTAAAGTATATAAAGCAGAGAAAGTCGAATTGAGCGAAGATAGATTGAGTGCAGGGAGTGCCAAGGGGTATAGAATGGTGAGAGCTACAAGAGGGGTATGTGAAGGAGCTTGGTATTTTGAAATTAAAGTGGTTACTTTAGGAGAAACCGGACACACACGACTTGGGTGGTCTACGGAGAAAGGGGACTTACAGGCACCAGTTGGATATGATGGAAATAGTTTTGGGTATAGAGATATTGATGGGAGTAAAGTGCATAAGGCATTGAGGGAGAAATATGGCGAGGAAGGGTATAAAGAGGGGGATGTTATTGGGTTTTATATTAATTTGCCGGAGGGGGGGTTGTATACTCCTAAACCTGCTCATTTGGTTTGGTATAAAGGGCAGAGGTATGTTTGTGCTCCTGATGCTAAGGAAGATCCTCCAAAGATTGTTCCTGGTGAGTTTTTGTTTTTGTTGTTTTTGTGTGATGCGGTGTTTGTTATGTCTTTGTTTTGCTTATATTGTTCACTCTTGAATCTTGTGTGTATTGCAATGTGCTGGTCAAGTAAGGAGTTTTTTAGGTTATCTATTTGTTTGATTTTAATGGCATTGGTTATGGTTTACATCGAGGACTTTTAGGAGGTTGAAGGTCCTGCTTTTGTCTTGCATTTAGTAAGAGAATTTAGGATTGTACGAATTGACACGACTGTATTAGCATCAAGAATTTAGCAAAGAAGGTTGCTTTAAATTTGAATAATAGTGTTGCTTGAAATTGGAATTCTGTAATTGCAAATAAGATGGGAAATAAGTGTTGTGTTGACTTTACCTCCCACAAACAAATCTGTTTCCTGTAGCAACAGATATTAGCTAATGGTGTGGTTGGGAAGAAGATTCCTGTCTCGTAGATTTTATTGTGATGGGATGTTCAAGGATGATTATTTTGTCACTATGAAGGTTTTTATTTTTTTATTTTTTATGCATTCGGATACTCTTTATTAGAATTTAGATGTTCCGGTATTGCCCCTTAATTGTAATTCCACTTTCTCCCATCCATACTTGGATTTGTTGTTCGTGAAAAAATTGAAACATTCTGCTATTGAGAGTGTGTCACTTGTGAATTTGATTACTCGTATTCTTTTCTAGGAAATAGACTTGTGTTACCATATAGCATACACTCAAGTACAGAAAGTCAATAATGATAATATAAGTCCTCTCTTTTTAAAGCGCAGCTGTTCTCTTGCATTCTAAGGCAAGTGTGTAATCAGTTGGAGGAAGTTGCATTTATTGGACCAAAAGTATTTAGCACACTTACCTGAAACTATAACACAAGATTAGATGATCAAGCGATATAGTAGGTTGCTTGAAATGTATTGTGAATCTGAGTGAGTTGCAAGTAAGTTCCTCATTGTTGTGAAAAGAGTCATGTCAGTCTTTGAGTGTGAATGACAGCAGCATATGTCCTCAATTGTGGACGCAGAGCTACTTCTAGCCATCCAATGTCTGACCAATGTGGTCTTTTTTTATTTGGATAAGTTTAACTGTGCTGAGGTTAGCAACTTGGTTTTTCTTCACCCGAGAGAGTGGAGGTGGCATGCCAAGGGGGTGCTTATTGTTGAGGTGGTTTTAATCACATCCTCTTTTGTTTTCCTTGTGGCATTAGTTTCCAGAAATTAAGTGTTGTGATCAAAATTAAACATGAGCTGATGGTATTGTGGAAGCGTAAGGTAGGCTAAGAAGAGGTGATAGATCACCTGTTTTGCACATGGCATTTGTAGTCTTCTCTCATCAATAGATCTGTTACCTTGTGGGAACTTGTGTGTTCCAAATGACTAGGCATTCCCTTGTATGCTTTTGTCCATTGGATTACATAAGGAGCTACCAATTGAAACGCCCCTGGATTTAGAGGCTCTCCTCTTCTCATTTTGTTTCCTGTACAGCGTCTCCTTGTTTTTTACAGAAGATATGGTGAAAGTTTACCTCACTCCAACTTGCAGATAATTTTCAATGATTATAGTCAAGAACAAATTCTTTTCCTGGATGGATGTCATTTTATAAATTAGGAGCCAATCTAATCTGAGTATCTGATATATAAGTTATGATTGTTAAAGAATATACAGCCCAGTGAAGGTCATTTACACGAAAAGCTTTTCATGCAAATTGAATTCCAAAGTGAGTCAAGTTAATGTCTTATTCTTAATATCTAATGATACGATAATTTATATTATTGCCAACTCCCTGTTATTGCAGAATAATAGTGAGATTTACATTAAGGGCATCTTAATGTGTTGTATGAATAGTCATATAGCCGCTTCCCCGCTGCTCTTGTTCTTTCTGGAGGTTCTGTGTACTCTTGTTTCCAGAATAAACAGTTAGAACTTCAGGAAACATTAAAATTTTGTCTGGTTGTAGACAAAAGGATATTTTTGCATTGCCCTCAACTCATTCTTTCAAACCTCTTGGTGACTGCATTGGAATATTGTCTGTTGTCACTATACAAGAATAATTTTTCTACTCAAATGAATTGAGGCTCATGTTGTCTTGTAAAAAAAATCTACTTATGAGACTAGTTTCTATGTCTAAATAGACAAGGGATTTGCCATCATAGGAAGTAGAGAATGGTTGGCAAGTTGATTCTCCTCTGAACTATTCTTGTCTTTTGATGATGGATTTCTTAGGTTTCTGTCCTTGCTTCCGAAGTTCAGATCAACCATCCTAATATGTTGTGGTTTACTCACAGTGTAGGTTCTACATCTCCACCTTGAGGCTGTTTGGGCTTTTTTTGGGTAGACTAACATTGTCTCTATTGTTTGATCAACACCCACAACCCTCTTATTTCTCCTCTGATTCTGAAGAAGTGAAATAGCCTTTTGGTCTTACAAAAATAAGTTCTTCCCATAAGAGATCCCCCTCCCCCCCCTGTACCTTTACTGCTCAACATTCACATGGGAGAAGTGGCCATGGGTCCTACTATGCAGTTAGATTTATGAGGTGGAGATGGCACCCAAATAATGTGTGCAGTCTGTGATTTATTGGTGGTGTTTGGCTGTTGTTTCGGGACAGAAAAGACAAAGACATTGTGGACATAAACATGTTTGATTGAAGAAACAAAGATAAAGATATAAAATAAATTTGTTTGTAATAGTTTTGAAGTGAATTTATGTGCTTTCAAAATAGAAGAGATATGTCCTCTATGTTCCCATTGTCTGCCTTTTTTGTCCCGAGACAGTAACCAGAAGCTATCAATTTCCTTTCCAAGCAGCTATAAATCTTTGAATCTGGCTGGCAAAATCTGATTTAGGTTTGGCCTGTTTATGCTGATGGCAAACCAAGTTGTAAATTTTGAATCATCTTTCAGATTCCTTATGAGATCTGAAAGAAACCATGGATCATTTTTCACATTTATCTTATGCAAAGTGCGTCTTTGACATTAGATTCTTTTATTATGATGGAATGGATTATACAGAACTCACCAATTTATTGATGAAATATCATGCGGGATACTGTGTGTTTTGAACTCTGGGTTGCGAGGTAGGGCACGCCAGGGGACAAGCTTGGTGATCACTTGTTCAAAATCTTATTTTAAAATGAGCATGGTTGATCCATGCCCTACTCTTGGGGTGCTAATATGTAATCGTGCTTGATATGATGGATGTTACGACTAACTGTGTACTAAAAATTATTTTCTTGTGCAGGAAGTGAGATATCTTTCTTCAGAAATGGAGTATGTCAAGGTGTTGCATTCAAGGATTTATTTGGTGGCTGTTACTACCCCGCTGCTTCAATGTATACTCTCCCTAATCAGCCAAATTGTGTGGTCAAGTTTAACTTTGGCCCTGATTTTGAATTCTTTCCAGAGGATTTTGGAGGACACCAAGTTCCCAAGCCTATGATTGATGTTCCTTACCATGGGTTTGACAACCGTGCTGAAAATGGTGTGAGCGATGAGAAGAAACATTAGCAAGTAACCTTTTTACCGTCTGCAGAGTTGGGAGGTTGATTTGAATGAGCATTCTATCTATAATTTTAGTTACTGATATATTAGGACTGACAAGTGAACTGATTCAGTTTCTGTGAACTCAACATTTTTTATAGAGGATAAAAGAGAGTTGATTTCTGCTTGTGAGATGTAATTTTATTTCATGAGCCCGATAGTACCCCAGAACTGTTTCTTGGTATGGATTGGTTTTTGTTGATGAGAAGTATTATTAGCTTACAACAGCATATCTGAACCGATTTGCACATTTTTGAAGTGATATGTGATACCTTTCTCAGAATTCCTATTCACAAGCTAGATGTTTCAGAAATCATGGCTTAGGCTTGTGCATCATGTAAATCTCTGTTTTGCTTCCTTTTCCTATATCACTGTGGTTTTGGTAAGTTCTTTGCTATTGTTGGAAGATGATGGACAGTCTAGATTGTCAGTCTTTTTGGTTGATTAAAGTGACGGTTCCTTAAGATTACTGTCCTACTACTGTTTTGTGCTAATGCATGGCAGCCGATTGTAAGTCAAATATTTGAATCATTAACCTCTTGAGCAACTTGTGGCTAAGCATGATTTGTTGAGTCTATGATGTGCAAACCTGACCTTTGCAAGTTTCCTAGCTAGAGGGGTTCATTTTGATCGGACAGGCGAGCACCAGACTGAATTAGAATCTGTGGATGCGTTCTTAAATTTGCCATATGAGTTCAACATTAGGGCATGTGCGCTCATATTCTGGTTTGGTTTCACTTGCAGCTCTACAAGTTAAGTCCAGCATTTGATTGTCATTGCTCAATTGTGCATTTGCTTGAAAGATTTTCAGGCACACTTGGCCTTTAACAAAAGTGGTATTTTAGAGTGGCACGATCATCACCTCCGAAATTTTGATTAAGAGGAGCTAAACATCGGCTCTCTTCTTTTGGATACAGCTGGGCAAGTGCTGCTGAATGCAGTTATGTTGTGGTTGGAAGTATAATGTAATTGTTTATTTTGAGGTGATGGAGACAAATGGACTGACTGATACATGTTCTTGATTTTATTTTTGAATGGTTTGGGTAAGGTTAATGCTCAGGTTCAAATATACCGACAGCAAGAAGTAGTAGATGGCAACATGCACATTCATCATTTACGAGATGCTCACTGCGTTCTTTTCTCCTCTCTTTTCTTTTTGCATTATTTTTGCACACTGATTTTTCTTCATAGAAAATAATAATAATAATAATAATGTTGGACTTCGCAGTTTGGACCGCATACTGGAAATTAGGCTCATGAGTACAGCCGGCAACCTTCTCTTGAGAATCCAAACTTTAACCTTGCATGTGGGCACATTCAACAAGGGAAAAGCTTGACAGGCCATGCCCAAAATCCAAATTATGGTGCTTTCAGGTGTCGATGCGCATTGCTTCTTCAGATTGCAGAGAAATTAACTATGAAACCTTATACCAACAAAAAGGTTACTACCTTACCATGGACTCTTCCTGTATACCTTGAGCACTTCAAACTTGTTGTCTGCTTGAGGGGTAAAAGCTCGTCTGTTTCTCAGAAGTACATAACAGAACTTGGAGAGAAGTTGTCTACCAACTCTTGATTATTATCATACAGAACTGTTATCATGGACCGCCTGTCACCATTTTTTACAATACATAATACTTTTTCACGCGTGAGCACAAGACATTTATCCAATGAAGTGTTCAAACGATTAGAATAAAACGTGAAATTGGTTTGCAAAAGCAATTCTTAAATTTTAAATGGTTAAAGCAAGTCCATGTATGGTTTTTTTTATTCGTTTTGCCCTCACCATAACTCTCTCTAAAATATCAGGCAGGGCTGGTGTGCAGCGCGGCCATATGTGTGAAAAGTGTGCTACTAGTAAGGAATTGGAGAGCTGAGACCCTCTTGAGAAGACAAAGAATGAGCAGGTTGGTGTCTTTTTGAAGGGAAGGGTGAATAAGAAGTCTTCCTGAAAGATGGCCTCTTCTTCAGATGCTTTAGAGTCCTCTTGGAATGAAGCTCCCGAAGCATGGGGAGAGTTCTCTCCTTGAACTTGAGAATGGCAAAGAAGAGAAGTCTGAAAGCAATGAGAATGAGCAGGACAGCAGACAGGTCCCACCATTTTGAATGATCAAGACTAATACCAAGCACGGTTGTGAGAACTTCTTCTCCTTTCAGTTTTGGACCGCCAGGTACTAAAGGATCAAACTCCAGCCCAATCATGTCGTTCTTGTATGCTCCCTGCATTTCCCATTATAGGAATGGTAAATATCAAGTATTGAATACATAAAAACTAAGATTCAATCTTGCTTGTACCCTACCTGCAATCCCCATGATCCAAAGTTGATATAAGAAATTGGGTAGCGCCAGAAGACCTTGGGAATATCAGGCAGCAACCGGAAAAACCCAGAGGTCATCATTAGGATTCCCTGCAAACAAATATCAATGGAAGAGAAACCATGGATGAAGTTTAGGAAGAATGATGATGGGATGAAAAAGATGAATTAAAAGGCTGTTCTTACAATATATGCTGATCCAATAACGAATCCCATTAGGTAGTTGGGGACTAGTGAAGCTATAGTCATCATGCAACTCTCCACAGTTGCTATGCTGCTTAAAAGGTCGAAGAAAACATAGAGAAAATTTGAAAATTCTGGCCGAAACTTCACCATGTAGTAGGTAATACTTGAGGTGCCGAATGACATCACAGTCAAGTAGGGAAACGAAGAGAGAAAGTTTGACAGTACATAAACAGCGACCCCATAATACCCACTGAGCCTTTCCTTGTAAAAAACCTGGGTAAAGCATTGAGAAAGCTTAACTAAAACTTAACTAGTGCCATATAACTCTACTAAAAGTTTATTTTGAGTAGTTTACCTTCAGTTCTTCAATGAAGGAGGGGAAGCCTCCAATGGACATGAATGTCATAAATCCTGACAGAAATCCTCCACAAGCTCCGTGGGCCAATATTGCAGTATAACCTTTGCCAACGTCTAAAAATATGGTACCGACGCAAATAGACAACAAGATGTAGACGATAATCCTTACCCAATAGTACCCCAAATCTCTCCACATGTTAATGAAAGATCTCCTTGTCAACGTTGAAAGTTGTTTCCACCAGTTTGCTTGGTTTTCTTTTCTTATATTAACCACAAGCCCCTTCTGCAATACAGAATTCATGTTCACGAAAACCAGTTCTTCAGAAATAATATTTAGCGAACTTTTTTTTTTCCCGGTCAATGTGTGTGATGTTGATTCCTTATATGTATGTAGCAGCATTGTGTAAACTATATAGGGTTTCTCTAAGTCGAAGGGCACATGTTAGAGTTGGTTATCTCGTTTCTAGCTGTTTGATCTAATGTCCTGCAATTCACGGGTAGGTGGTGGTGGAAGAGACTGCTATAATTTTAAAAATTTCAATGCATTCTAAACATGTGCACTGAGGGAACATCTTAGAGAAATCAAGTTATAAATTGCATTTAAGGTATTATGTATTAAGAGATCAGTACCCTGAGAACTCAAATCACATAGGGATGCTAGAACGAGACAATTGCAATGAAGGGAGGAGAACTAATATGCACCAGATGCAGAAATATTTGAAACGCTTACAATCGCCACAATTTCTTGAATCCTAGCTCTTGCATTTGCTGCATGGTTGGAGGACCTGTACTTCTTGACTAACGATGCCTTAATCTCTGCTGTTGGCAAATTTGCCAAAGAATCTGATGGATTTTGAATTTCCTTCAGTTAAAAAAAAACCAGAAGAGTTATAATTCAGTTAAGCGATTTGTAGTATGAAAAGAAAATTCCAAGTACAAGGGATGGACAGTCATTAAGATCTAGCTGACACATTCTGTAATTTTTCCTTTCCAGAAATGATGACAGCAAAAACTAAACTGCCATAGCATACTTGCACATACTCTGTGAGATCCCATCAGGGTTGCAGTGACAAGGTCGAAGTCTGAATTAATACAACGTAAGAAATGATCAGAAGGGTTTCTTCTACTTGGACATGGGAATCCAGCTTCAGCAAAGAACTGCAAAATCAGCATTCCAGGTTAGATTCAGATGCAAACTTAGAATTCTCATTGAAATGAGTAATTTTCAGTTTGATTATGACATAAATAACAAGATGCGCATAATATATGTTTTAGCAGCAAGAAAACTGAGAAAACATGTTGAATACTACTTGCAATGTGCCCAAGGAAAATCCAATATTGGTTATACACTTGTACCTCTACCGCCATCTTTGCCTCTCCAAAATAAACTGTTTCGCCACCAGATAATAAGAAAAGGTCATCAAAGAGTGCGAAAACTTCGCTACTTGGCTGGTGAACAGAAGATATGACGGTTCTTCCATCGCGAGCAATATTTCTAAGAGTTTGAATTACAAAGAAAGCTGCAGCACTGTCCAGGCCACTTGTAGGTTCATCAAGAAACAAAAGTTGTGGCCTTATGAGGATTTCAAGTGCAATACTTAGTCTTTTCTTCTCCCCACCACTTATACCTCTTAAATGCCAGTTTCCAATCAGCCGATCACTGCACTCTTGTAGACCCATTTCCATGATTGTCCCCTCTACAATGTCATCTATCTCTTCTTTAGCCATGCTGCTTGGAAGTCTCAAATGAGCCGAGTAATTCAGGGTCTCTCTAACTGTGAGAGTGCCCAACAATGTGTTTTCTTGTGTTACATAAGCCTGATTAATGATACAGCATTAGAAGAGAAATATGTGTATTTTCTTCAAATTTTCATTTGGGAGAACTAGGATATATATAATTTTTCATTAATTTATTTTATGAACACAAGAAAGTAGAATCTTACAACACCACCATAGTCCAGTCTCCTCTTCTTCCCGTTGAGTAGAACATTCCCAGTCATCACAGTATTCCCTGCTAGTCTTCCTGCACAAATTTCATAGATTGCAGGAACAGATAGTCAGTACCATTAGTATTAAGTGACACACAAGTCAATAATATTTCCCTCATATTCACTAGCTATATAACTCAAATCTATTGAATATGATTGAGCTGCAAATAATAGGTTGGAAGTTGGAACTCTCTTGCTATATAAGCTCCTCATGATCACAAAATGACACAGAGGTAGTGAGTGTTCTCATGGAGAACGAGCATGGGATAGGGTCGGCTGGATTCACACATGGGATATTGGTCCAGAGGCAGTCTTCATTATGCTGTCATCATAAATTAAGATATACAGCAATTGATGGGGTTGGATAGATCATTGAACGTGATGGCAAATTGGTGGCATGATGATCTAGCTCATTGTCCAGCCAAGGTAACCAGTTAAAGAAAAGAACAGTAAGATCATGTTTTGTGACATCTGCAATTAAGAGAAATTTTGTTTAGCGGAATCATGTTTTCTTCGTTACCTTTTCATTAATAATATAATTCATATATATTATCTAATATGTATGATTATTGCATGCTTTCATTTGTGGTTTATGTTATTGAGTGTGTGAAAGAGTAATGAAGATTAGAATGATTAGTTCTTGATTCTTATACGAAATGTTTTCTAGAGCTTACGATAATTTTTTAGGCTGTATTTTTTTATTTGTATTTTTAAAAAATTTAAATTTATTTTTATATTATTTTAATATTCTAATATCAAAAATAAATTTTAAAAATAAAAAAAATATATCATTTTAAAACATTTACAAACACGAAATATTATAAAAATTAAAATTTATAATAATCTCAAATACACTTTTCTCCGACCACATGGGGGACAATTAGGTTATGTACTATGGTATAATTTTTTATAAATTGATTGAAGTTTTAATTTTTCAATTAAAAAAATCTTAAATATGTTTAGATATGACTTTTGAATTAATTCAAAAGTTTGTTCAGTTTGAGTTAAAATTTTCATTTAATAAAAAATTAAAACTTTTATTTTTTTAATTTATGTATTTTAACTTATACTATGTTCTTTTTATGAAAAAAGTTGGTTTAAATCAATCTCAACAAACATGTTTTTATTTATTTAAAATCATTTTATTTATTTTTTATCACTAATTATTTATAAAAAAAACAACTTTTAAATCATCACCCAAAGTAAAAAATTATTTATTATAACTCACGTTAAACACAACCTTAATTTATTCAACTAATTAATGATTTCGATGCAACAACTTTTGGGTACAAAGTAATAACCGTTCAATTTGAACTGAATGTCATATATATATATATATATGTGCGGTCCAATTTGAACCGGACAGTACATGAATCTAGTTCAAATTTAAGGTATTATTACCCAACTGTTTAAACTTTAAACACAATATATATTAATGCACATTGATCACGCTCTAAAAAAACTAATAATAAATTAATAATAATGCTTAAACTCCTCTAATTAACCATCATGTTAGCTAATTATGGTTTAACAAGAAATTCTTTTGCGAAGGAGAACTTATTATTGCTAACCTATTTATGAATTTGTATTTTATCTTGTATATAGATCGACGCTACCTCATTTTATTTAATTTAGGGCTTTAAACACCAATTTACACCAAAACTATCATGTTAGCTAAATAATAGCCTTCAGAATTTAATTACAAATGGTTGATATTTATTTCTTATTTACTTATAATATAAGTGTAATTAATGTGCAAATGCATTAAACCCTAGTATTCGCTTCAAGATGGGACAGCGACAGCACCTCCCTTCCCAACAAGTAGGTTTGCGTTTATTTTGAGAGCTTCCAGCAACTCACCGAGTGCATTTAGACCTCACTCACAATGTCACATCGACTATGCATGGTGTTACATGGCTAGGACCAATCAATAGAGGCTTTAGCCTTGCTATGAATGTACATGCATACATACACATGTATACATACAAATATACATACGAATGCTAACAATGGCAACATCGTTAATTGCGTGTTTATATATATACATCACACGCTTTGTGAGCTCCATGTGCCTCAGGCACCAGCATTTATATGCGTGTGTTTTATTGTAATAAACCCTATACAGGGGTCTAGGCCGTGTTTGGCACAGAGCTGGGATCGATTTTTTTTATGTGATTCACACACACACACGAGGTGTAATCAGGTGTGATTAAGGTGTGATTCGTGCTTTAAAGATTGTATCTTTTAAAAAACCAAACACGCACTAAAATATAACAGTGCTGACCATTGCTTTAGGTTATTGTT
>Ga0325414_1006888_pt1 | contig 12086 bp, 9 predicted proteins | sample PopdelMetagenome_8_FD_206183 | JGI IMG/M metagenome (GOLD analysis project Ga0325414, IMG submission 206183) | Populus deltoides microbial communities from Bellville, Georgia, United States - Leaf-PdKOR-R3 | ecosystem: Host-associated > Plants > Phyllosphere > Phylloplane/Leaf | place: USA... | reverse complement strand
TGTTAAGAAGAAGTGTCAAACCTTTAAAAAGCCTTAATTGGTGCTACTTTGAAATTTATACAAAAGAGGAGAACTGAGAAGCCTAAGGTCTGTGATGCTGCTCTATGGTATGCTCTCTCACTTTTAATCTCTTGTGATTTGTGAATTGGGAGGTGTTGCCTTTGGTTTCTATTTACTAAGGTGTTGTAGGTGGATTCTTTGTGCTTTTATTTTAATGGTTTTTTTGTTATTTTAAGTGAAATCAAAGAGAGAATCAAGAAAACCAGGGATGAAAAGAAGGCAGAGAAAGTCAAGTTGATGGCCAAGACACAATCCAAGGGCAGGCATAAGGGTGTTGCACCAAAGGGTCCTAAGCATGGTGGAGGTGGTGGTGGAAAACGATGATTTACTTATTTGTTTCTCGTATTTTTGAAGTAGATAAAGCACTCGAAAGTTTCTTATTTTTGTCTTACTCGTATGGATATTTGGTTGGTCCTAGAGTTCAAATTCCTATTATAGATTTTACTAAGGATATTCGCTCGAATGGAAGGCTTTTTAAGCCATTGTTAGTTGCTTTTGCTGTCATAATTGTTTTGTGTTTTGCAAATTTTCTAGCTAAAGTATCTCTTTTGACAGTGAGCCTTATTTCAGTTATTTGTATCAAGTCCTCTCCAACTAGGGCATTTTTTTCCCTTCGTAATCCAAGTTATGGTATTTGCTATGTGCACAAGGATGGAAAATGGGTGGCCACTTATCGTATCAGTTTGTTCTTGTTTCTTTTCCTGTCTTGCTAAGGTATCACCCATCTCATTTTTAGATGTGAGGACAGCTTAAATGAGTTTACATTAGATGCCACACTAGTAGTCGGAGAGATAAGGCGTATTATTCAACAGAACTATTCAAGAGAACAAGAACCCACCCAAAAATCAAGAACTAGACCATCTATTTCCATTGAACTACTGCCTGGGATCTTTTCCAGTCCTTGTTTCTTCATCTCATTCCTTACTTCAATGGCTTTCTCATACAAGCCTGCAGCTGAGTACAAGTTGGATAACTGTGTAACAGCTGCCATCAAAAGGGTCTAATTGCAAAAGATGTTTGGCAGCATATTCACCCATCACTACATTTTTTAGCCGACATGAAGCTCCAAGAAGAGAACCCCACATGGGAACGCTGGATTTCATCTGTGACGCCTGTGAAGAGTCTATCAAGTCCCTCGCTTCCTCTAAAAGATCTACACGGCAGAGAAGATCCACCATACAATCGTAATGCTCAACCTTTGGCACCAGGCCATATTCTTCACTCATGAGTTGAAAAAATCTTTTTCCTTCATCAACGAGCCCCAAATGCCGGCATACACTTAATAAGCCGAGAAAAGTTATGCCATGCGGTAGAGTATTTGACCTCAACATGTCTGAAAAAATTGCGAAAGCCAAGAGCCATGACCATGGGCGGCTAGTTTATGAATCATTGAGTTCCATGCCCCCGCATCTCTCTCTTCCATACTTTTAAACACTGAAAGAGCCCTCTCAATGTTTCTACATTTCGCAAACATCTCAACCAAAGCGGTACCCAGAACAGAATCCACATCAATCCCATTTTTCTCTATGTGAGCTTGCATCCATTCACCTTGCTCCAAAGCCCCCAAATAAGAACAGGTCGTAAGCACACTTACCATGGTAAACCTTGAGGGTTCTATTTTAGCCACACGCATATCTTTAAATATCTCCAATATCTCTTTATGTCTACCCTCTCTTGCATACCCATCAATCATCAAATTAAAAGTGATTACATCCTTCATTTCCCACGGCATCTTGTCAAAAAATCCTTTCGCATCCTCCATTAGACCCAAACTCACATACCCACCAATCATGGTATTCCAAGTAACCGAATTCTTTCCCACCATTTGATCAAACAACTCTCTAGCCTCCATCAACAATCCAGCCTTAACATACCCATCAATCAAACAATTCCATGTAACTAAACTCCTCTTTGACATTCTATCGAACATTTGCTTCCCCTCCTCGACAAAAACCCAAATCAACCAACCCACTGATCATCGAATTCCACGAAACCACATCCGGGTCATTTATTTTATTGAACACTTGACAAGCAAAGCCAATTAACCCACAAGATGAGTACATGCTAATCAAACTATTTTGCACAAAAAGATCTTCACTCAACCCATGTTTAAAAACCAGCCCATGAACTTGTTTACCCTCTTCAATTGCTCTAACCTGAGAGCATGCTTTCAAAACAAAAGGGAAAGTTAGCTTATATGGCCCAGAATTGGCATTACAAAGCATGCTATAAAAAAAAAGGCGCATTTTTGGGTTTTTCTCTCTGGGCGTAGCCTCTAATCATTACATTATAAGCAAATGTATTTGGGTTTTTATCAAAATTGAAGATTGACTGAGCATAGTTGATGTCTGCATATTGAGAGATTGATGAATAGCACAAGAGTCTAGTGAGGGCCAGTGGGTTTTTAATGAAGCCAAGTTTAGTGAGTCGGGCATGGAATTGAGAAAACTCGATGATATACTTGCAGATCTCTAAAAGGGAAAGGCATGATTTGAGAGAGAATGACTGGAATTGATTGTGGTGATTGTGGTTTTTGGTGGGTTTTGTAGGCAGAAGAGAAGGCGGCAGAGCAGACATAAGCATTTCAAATGGCAGTTGGTTTCTGTGGGTGGAGCGCAATGGTTACACCGGTCCTAAACGAATTAATAAATAAAAAAATATTCCTTCCAATTTGGGAATTAAAGGAGGGAGGTTTATAATTATTATTTTTACAAACCAAATTTACTACTTTAATCTTATTTATTTGAAAACTCAAATTTGAATTAAATTTATGTCACGAGCTTTTATAGGAAGAGGAATAATAGCATGAACACCATACGAAATAAATACTCGAAATTTAATTTGATTAAGTTTTATATAAAACATAATCAAAATTAACTTTTATATTTACTGTGATAATCAGATATATATCCTTTGCTTAAACCATCTCTAAGAGCTGATCTTGTTATTTTCGTTACTAATAGTTTCGTGAAGAGGTAATATATATGGGTAATTGTTTCAACTTCTTCCTTGGTGTAATCATCTTTGACTCTTTGCCTTCCCCCATATATAACACAAATATATATAAACCGCCAATGATTATTATTATTAATCCTATTATTCTATAATTTAAAAAGAAAGTAAACAGGTCAAATTGACCATATAAATTCACTGTGGGTAAATTGTGGAATTTTCATGAGGATATTACAATCTTCAACAACAACAATAAACAACGTGTGATTGCTCACCGTAACCTAATAAAAATTTTAGTGTAAATTATTCCATAACTATACAGCATTTAAGTAAAAACATGCTATTAAAACATTTCCATCAATTGTCTTTATTATATGTGTTTGGTGACATTTATTTAACTTTAAAATTATTTATATCAATTTTAGTAGCTAATATATATGGTAGAACTTTACCAATTTTGAATTTAAAAACATTTATATTAATTGTTTGAGATTTAATATAGCATTCGAAGATGCCTTTATATACCATAATTGTCACTAAAATTTTTTAAAAAAATGCCGTTAGAGATGGATAGTAATAACAATTATGAAATGCCATTATCATGTATATCTATCATAATATTTATTTTTGTAAGTTTTTTTATACAAATGTCATTAAAAGTTAATTTTGTTGTAACCATGTTGATTAAACTAATGTAAAATTAACATAATATATATATATATATATATATTATAATAATAATAAATTTATGTGAATAGAATGGAAACTGAATCTATTGAAGAGAAAACACAATACCTTCTAATGTCTAGTTTCTCGTCCAGCTCTGAGGAGCCGGGAATCGCAACCAGCACAAGCATGAGAGGATTGAAAACGGAGGCAAACAATAGACCTCCCATCACCTTAGCCTGCTTCCACAATCAATGAGTCTACCTGCTTTTATTTTTGCCAAAGAAATAAAAGGAAGTTGTTACAATTAGCTAGCATAGATTGTGAGCTAACGTTGTTTATCTAAACGCGTTATTCCCCTTGTTCTACAGGAAAGAAACAATACTAGCACTGAATTATATTTATTTCTATTTCTTGAATGCCGTTAAAAAAGCCCGTGACAAGTTTATGATGAGATGGAGCCACCTGGTGTCGCTGACCATTACTATGATGCAGAAGTTTAATGTTTGTTGACCAGATGTGAATTTCAACTCCTTTGTAAAAAGTGATATCATTGTATTTGAATCTTCATTGTGAAATTCTATAGAATTTACTGGATTAAATACCACTATTTAACCTTTTATATAAATTAAAATATAATATTTATATAATTTTTCATCTCAAGATTTATTTCTGTTTTCATTGTTATATTCATTTTTATTCTAAAAAACTCTTGAGTTAATGAATTCTCTAGATAATTCAGTTTATATCAGAATTCTCAAAACATCAACCATATTTTTCACTCATCTTACCTTAAGAGTATTCTGTTGCACTCCATTTGATGTACTAAGATTTGAAAATCATTAAGAGTTTAGCTCACCCTTTATCACATTGCAATTAGCACTTATTTCATCATAGAAATAAGTATAAAATAATATTTTTCTAGTGCCTCCAAAAATATTATGTAACTTAGTTTTTCATTTGAATCTTGATTATAAAATCTCCAATCAACTAGATATGATTATCATCATTATATTATTTCATATTTTAAGGACTTTAAGCCTATTTCCTTTAATAAATTATACAAAAGCTCTCTCAACAAACTTTTGGTTAGCAGATTCAAAGTATTTTCATTTGACTTTACATAGTCAATGAAAATAATTTCATTTGAGAGCAAGTGTTTAGTTGCATTATGTCTACAATATACATGTCTAGACTTATCATTACACATATTATTTTGTATCTTTTCAATTGATGACTGACTATTGCAATAGACATAAATAATTGACACTTGTTTTAGCTAATATGAAATATCCTTTAAGAAAATTTAAAGTCATTCGGCTTTCTTTCTGAGTTTATCAAGAGTAATAAATTTTGATTCTATTATGGATCTTGCAGTATATGTTGTGGTCTTTTTTGTCATTTTACTCCTTCTAAGCTCAACTTTATCATAATCATCTTTTGATTGATGATGATCCCTTGAGCTAGCCTTAATCATTCTTTTAAATAAATAATTTTCCCGTGTTTTCTTCTATGAAAACTCATCTTTAAAGAATATAGCATTTATTGATTCCATAATAGTACTATGATGAATATCCTCACTACATGATTTGTGTACAAGAAATCAATATGCACTACTATTGTATGTATATTTTATAAATACACAATCTACGATTTTAGATCTTATTTTGATCTTTTTAGGATCAGGTATTACTATCATCTTAGGACACCTCCACACTATGAAGTATTTGTAAGAAAGTCTTCTATCTTTTCACAATTCATATGGTATTTTTTTCTAACTTTTATGGGATACTGTATTAAGTACATAATTGACAATTAAAATTGTCTAACCCACAAGTTTTAAGTTGTTTTCAAACTTATCAACATGACATTTATCATTGTTTTTAATGTTTAGTTCTTATATTTTATAATGTCATTTTGTTGTGTTGAATAAGAAGTAATAGTTTGGCAAGTAATACCATTTTAATAACAGAATTTGCCAATTTATCCTTCATATTCTACACCTTTATCACTTTTTATTATCTTTATTTTATTATTAAGCTAATTTTAAACTTCATTAACTGAAATATTTAAACATTTCATTTTAAATCTTTACAAGGGAACTTATATTAACTTAGCATAGACCCCAAAATAATTCCAGACAACTTAAGATTTAATATGAATAATTATATACTTGAAGCTAGTTCTATCATCTACTGTCAAATTGAAAAAAAAAAAAAAACACAATCATAAGCAGTGGAGGCTTCATTCCATTTAACACATTACAAATGTGTGACATCCAAAATTCCAAAAGTACAAAAACCAACATGATCAATTTATATGACTGAAAAGTGAGAATATGGAAGGCGAAAAACAAGAAAGAGTTTGTATTTGAAGGACTGTTTAAGGTATCGATTGAGTGGGTGCCTTTGATTTTGATATGTAGGTGACATACATACGAAGCAAAGCCAGATATAAAGATCTTGTTCTTCAACAACATGGAGTGTTTAATTTTCAAATGATAGATTTAGCATAACAATTGAAAGATGAAAATCTTTCAATTGGTATGCTTTTATCTCTGTTTTTTACACAATCATTACTATTGATCATCACTATTGATCTAGATGGTGGTTCAATAATTTCTTGAGAAAAGATTTGTCAATACTCCTTCAACCTTAAAAAATCCTCCATTACATGCTTTAATGATCATACTGACCATTAAAGCATGGAATGGTTGGTTGATCAACACAATTATTGAAAAACCATGCAAGTTTAAAGCTAGTTGTTTTCACAGTAAGTTGCTGCTACGAAAATAAGCTATTGCTACCTTGTTTACTGAAATTTTATTGCTATAAAAAAACTATTTTTCTGCTGCTGCAAAGAGTTTTTCTTGCTCTCTTGGTCTCTTATCAACATAGTCACTGATACCAATTGTTATAAACTACTAAAAACAAGCAATTTTGAATCTGTGTATATCTTATTAATTGATATTCAACATGCACCTACATACATAATTGAAATTCTGAATACATTTACTCTTATATTTACAAGAAGATTACACCTTTAATTATCATAATCTAATAAAGTTTCTAACTAACTAGTTAAATAAAGATTTTAATTAACTAGTTTAACACTTCTTTTTTTTCATAAAATACACTACTTGCACTGGGATTTTATGTACTATAGTACTGTCGGAATGATATATGCATATCTTTCCTTCCCTTTCATCTCCCTCTGCGTCATTTTATTAATTTGAAGTCTCAAGGGACATTGTCATCCCCTCACTTTTTCTCTTTTCTGCATCATTTTCCTTCATTATTTTGTTTTTTCGATGAACCTATATCTACTTTGCTTTTGTCGGAACAAGTATCTTTTGTTGGAGAGGTAACAATGATGCCAACTTCCTGGGAGGTTTCGGTTTCTGACGGAGCAAGTTGTCTTTTTGCCTTCATCTCTGTGCTTTTACCCCATAGTACAAAATATAAACCACAAATGATTAACAATGCTCCTAATATGCTGTGAATAGAAAGAAAAAAAAAGAAGTTAAACCATATAATAAAATCCAATACTCCATAAGGTATCCTAGTTTTTGAAATTATAAGGCTATGTATAAAAGTCTAACCACTAATTATCTTCCATGCTAAATGCCTATGATAAATTAAAAATATATCTACAGAATGTCAACTTAATTTGAAATTTGTAATAATTTTGTTAATAAATTACCGTTAACAGAAACAGAAATAAAAAGATATCAAATTAAAAAATAAAATTAAGATCGCATAAGTTATTACATATAATTCTATTCATAATTTTATTATTAAATATTTCTTTTCAAGTAATCTGTATCTCTACAAGGTCTAGAATTATTTAAATAAATTCAAAAATTAATCTAAATAAACTAAAAAATCTGAAAAAAATATTAATTTTCTAAAGCTAAATAGAAAGAAAAAAACAGTTAATTTACTGATACAAGTACAGTATCAATTCAAAGAAATTATTCAGATAAACTATATATATGAAACCTCCTTAATAAAAAAAAAGAAATGCGATACGTTCCAAGATACAGTTTCTCAGCCAATAACAATGATCCGGCAATGGCAACTAACACAAGCATGAGAGGGCTGAAAATAGCGACGAACAATGGACCTCTCATGGCCAAGCACCATGAGATAAGTATCCCCATCAAACCAGAGCCCACGACTCCCTACATACACAATCAGCTCTCACTTGAAAAGGGAATCGCTAAATCAGCGAACACAGATAAACAAAAGTTATCAGAGCTTAAAGAATATCTTCGATCGGAGATCAATAAATGGCTTGCCGAGCATTAAAATGAATATACCGAAAAAGCTGCGGTGAGGAGCCTAATATTCCATCCCAATTTCCATTGATTCCAATCCCTTTCAAGACAAAGAGCAAAAACAGTTGCTTGGATTGCTCCCATTGCACACACTAAAGCCGAGTTTGAATAATGGCTCCGGTATCTTGCACTCATTTTAGCCTGTTTCCACGAGCAATCAATTAATATACTTATTTGCTTATAACTGCAGGAAATTAATTAGTATTCTTTTAGTATGAGAAATTAATTAGTTAGCTAAAGGATAAAAAGAAAAGAAAAGAAAAACATGATTTCTTATAGACTTGGTTGTGTTGAATTTAACCTCCTCCCAATAATATATATATATATTAACGTATTATACTACAATGAAGGGATTATTTGAATTTATTAAAGAACACTATTCTTAATAGGTGACGCTGTTAAAAAAAAACAATTGTTGCGTTAACAAGCATGCATGTTATTAAAAAAAAAACAGCAAAAAGATTATTTCGCATTTATAGATAACCTCAAAAGTAAGGAATCAAACTCGAAGAAATTATTATTGTCTAAAATTTACCACAATTTCTTTTTAAAAAAAGATCAAGTGTTTCTTGGATTTAGCTTCGACCAGCTTAGGCATGCTAATTCAACTCTTTTGGTATAGATAACGTGCATTTTGATATTATCGCGTAAAATATTTTATAAAATTAGTGTTTTTCATTTATTTTAACATTAACATATTAAAATACTACCAGTCAAAATTACCTGAACTATCAACCACGAAGAATAAGACAAGCAATTCAATAACGCCATGAAAAAGCCCAGGATACGCCCGTGACCATGAGATGAAGCCGCATGAGAGTACTGACGATGATTCAAAAGGTTAACTTTTGCTGACCCGTTGTTAATGTCTACGCCTTTGTAGAATGTGAGAAGCATGGCACCACCGATTCCCATCAATGTCCCTATAGCCTTTGCCTTTCCTTTTGTGGACGCCAACTCCATTCTCTCCATCCTTTTGATCAAGTTCAACGAATGAGAAACATGGTAAATTTGCTATAAAAATATAGAGTAAACCATTTATAAAAAAAAAAATAAACATAGAGTGAACTAGCCTTTGTTTTTAACTAGTCGACGTGTTTAAATTCTTATATTTACTAGTAATTAACCTGGTCCTTCTATGTTCATGATAATGTATTTCCCTAATTAAAAATGCCCTTTTATTGTTAAATCTTCCAACTTATTATGCTACAAAATAAACTAAAAAACACCTTTTTGAAAGGACAAAAAAATAGTAAACTCTGGACAATGAATGAACTTAATGATTTTGAAAACTACACTTACAAAGCCATTAAAAGAAAAGGGATAATGATTTATAATTTACTATGAAGGATCACTTCCATTAATTGCACAGTAAACTAAGAGAACAAAACGTTGCCTGAGGTAACGCACTTGTATACTTACCTAAATATGAAGGCTAAGATGAAGGTAACAGCTGGAATTAGGTTAGCCATGGCACAGGCAAAAGTTGCAGATATTAAGGCCAAGCTTTCGATGTACGCATTTTGAGCGAACGAACACCTGGAATAGAAAATAATTCATGGATATCGTATCTTTATAAAACAAATCAACTTGATATGCTGACTAATTTCTCTTGAAGTGATTGTTTACTATAAAGATCGCTCACCCGATAACAGGAAAAGTGCAATGAATGTCAAGCAACTGTTATTTTTGTTCTCTAAATTTTTCATTGAGCTGTGATGGCATGCAGCTTACCCAAATAAACCACAAAAAAATGCTTGAATGATTACTGTCCACGTTAATTTCCCCCTGTTCTTCCTGCAAAAACAACACATAACAATTATTAGATTGTAAACGAGTACATGGAACTCTTAATCTTTTTTCTGTGTGTTATAGACTTTAAAACCTTTTGGTTTATTCGTTCCTTTCCCCTAATCTTCTGGTTATATATATACATTACAAGGAAACCATTAATTTCCTTTTCAGTAGTAATTTCATGACATTTCCTGCAAGTAAGAAAAGAAGATTTGAAGAACCCTGGGAATGGCTAAAGATGCTTGTCTCGCGATACCAGATTTACTGATTAAGACTTTACATAGAATTATTAAATGACGACATGAATTGATACATGATGATCATATAGTAAAATAAAAGATAGAAAGTTAAGGTTTTTTAAATCTTAAAAATTACAGTTTTAAATTATATATTAAGAAATTAGAGTTTTTTAAAACCTAAAATTATATAAAGAAAATACTGATTATGAAAAATAACATAAAATATAAAATCTTAATTAAAAAAGTTAAGGAATGAAAGAGACGATGAAATGATAATAGTTGACTAGTATGAGCAGCAGTCATCCTTTATATATATATAAACCACAAAATACGGAAAACTTTATAATAATAAAAAAATCCGCGTAAGACCATTTGATGCTTTGACGAGGAGAAACCACAAAATACGGAAAACTTTATAGTAAAAAAAAATCGTTAAAGAGCAAAGTGAAACAACTTTATTCCGCCAATGGACAAAGAGACAGGTAGAAAACGAACAAAAACTCCTTTCTCTCGCATGCATTGATAGTTTGAAAGTTTCTGAATATTTGTAAGGATATTGTAAACAATAAGGAACATTGGATTGAATGCCCAGATTTTATGATATTTCGAAGAGTAGCTACTTGAGAGAGATGGTTAAAGAAGCGAAGAGACCAAACCTCTCAACGATGAATGCAAGAGGTGCCATGAAAGCAGTGGCAAATATGAATCTATAAGCAACGATAATCTTCAAGTTCATCCCATCATTTGCTGCCAATTTGTACAGAACATTAACTGCCGCAAATGCAACTTGAACCAACACCATAAGCAATGCAGGTTTCAACCCTTGCAACACTCTACAAATTCGCTCCATCCCAAGATTCCAAACGTACAAAAGCCAATGTACATGTAAATAGAACTAGATAGTGAGATGGAAGGTAAGAAATCAGAGAGAAATAGATTTAGGTAAAGAAGAAAATCAGAGAGAAATAGATTTTGTATGTAAGATACAGCCTTGTGTGGTTCTGGTTTTGGTTCGCGAGGAGAAAAGAAAAAAAAGATTTGGATTTGATGTATGCAAATGGCAGGTGTGGATGCCGAGCCCTTGGGCAACGTGGAGAGCGTTCCAAGGATATGTATAAACGGTGAAAAGATGCATTTACGGCAAGAGTAGTTGTGGCTTATAGCCATTTACATCACGTCACTGCTTACAGAGCACCTCACATGGGAGTGAAGTGGTCTTTGAGTTCCTAAACAGATCTCGAGAACAAAAAAATATCGAAGAAAGAAACAATGCATATTGCGTTTTCACACTAGCAACACAAGGTTTATGTATATATATATATAAAAGTGAATTATGGGTGTGTTTATTTTTATGTTTTAAAATTTTTTTTAAATAATTTAATTTTTTAAAAAAATATTAATATATTTTGATGTTTTTATATTATTTTGGTATACTAATATCAAAATAATTTTTAAAAAATAAAAAATATATTATTTTAATATATTTCAAATTTCAAAGAAAATATATTTTGAAAAGTATACCTCTTGATATATTATCACATGTTTTAGATTTTCATGTTTGAGATTTTATGTTATTTTATAACCATTCCAAAATATTAAAGTCTAGTATCATTGTTTTTTCGTTTTCTTTAAATAAATGACTTAATGCTTTCACAAGATAATCATTTCAGAATAAATTAAATAAAGCTAAATATGTAATCTCAATGATACGAAGGAGATTTTGTTCAAATAAGAGAATCCAAATTAAATTTACGAATATTGGTGGAGGATTACTTTCCATTTGTAATCAAAGGCCCATTAGAACATCCACTTTATAATAATACTAATAAATAAATTTTAAAAATGCAGTGGGTGACGAAGAACCTTTTGAAAGGCTTTATTATTAAGTTAAAAGAAAAAAAAAATTAAAGAGTGCGGGGAAAGTACAATTTGCAAACATGCATTGTAACATAGATTATAATAATAATTTACAATGGTTTTTTTTCTTTTTTCTTTTGGTTATTTTTTTTATTTTGATCCCTAAATATTTTTGTTTT
>Ga0325414_1006887_pt1 | contig 12087 bp, 4 predicted proteins | sample PopdelMetagenome_8_FD_206183 | JGI IMG/M metagenome (GOLD analysis project Ga0325414, IMG submission 206183) | Populus deltoides microbial communities from Bellville, Georgia, United States - Leaf-PdKOR-R3 | ecosystem: Host-associated > Plants > Phyllosphere > Phylloplane/Leaf | place: USA... | reverse complement strand
GAAAAAAACTACAAAATCATAAATCATATTCAAAGAACTGAATCAGGTTCAAGTAAAATAATCTAAAAAATAAATGAAAAATCAAGTACAAAATCATTGCTAAAATATTTATTAAAAACAAACACTATATAAATCATCAACACAAAATGAAACCTTTTTGAACTCTTTACAATAAAAAAATGATAAGAACTCGCAACCACGTGAAATGAAAAGATTGTGAATTAAAAAGAAAAATACACAACATAAGAACCTTAGGACCAATTTAAAAAACTATGACTTTTGCATAACCAAAACGACACGAATACATGCAATGGTTTACAATAACTTATAACTTTATAATCATTTATTGCTTGAGTGTATTTGTAGTACTTTCTCTTCTTTTTTTCCTTGTGTCATATTGCATAACTAGATCTTAAGGAATAAATTGTCAATAGATTATTGAAAAACACGCTTTAAGAATTCAAAAATATTTAGTATGGACATTATTTTACACGCACTATCATAAATAAAATTGAAGGTCTTAATTAAAAATTTTAAAGGTTTAATTAAATTTATTGAGGTTTCAATTGAAAAAAAAAATTTTTAAATTTAATTTTGGCTTTAATTTGAAGAAATTGAAGTTTGAGGTTAAATTACAATTTTGAGAAGCTACTTTGGTTGAAACAAGTACTTAATTGCATAAATATTAAAATTTAGTGGTTAATTAGGGGCTTGACTATTGAAGTTCAAACCAAGGATAGATTTGTAAAAGGTATGTGACTTCAAGAATTGAAATCGACAAAATCAAGGATTAAATTGAAGAAAATTGAAAGACAAATGATAGATTGAAGATCAATTTGCATAAATAAAAAACCAAGGATTGAATAGGAAAAACCACTGAACTTTGAGGTTGGCAATTGAGTTTGGAAGGGGTAAAATTGCATGAAATTGAAAGTTGAAAGAAAATTACGAGTGCAATTAAAAAAAATCAAAATATTAGGGACTAAATTAAATTTTAGACAAAACTCAAATTTCTCTTTGGTTAACCTAAATGACACGTCGCCTGCTTCATGTTCAAAATGCAATGTTTGTAATAGAGAGTAAATAACATGTCGTTTGTCCATTATTAATCTTTTTTTTTGAGCAATTCTAAACTGATTGAGTTGACATCTTAATTTGAACTAATTTTCTTTGGCGATTCTGTACTGATTGTGTGTTTAGTTAAAAACTATCTATTTAGATTTTTATCAGCTAAGGGATTACATCGTTGGATGAATATCAAGGGCATTAGGCCCTACTTATTTTGAAATCCTCCTAATAGTCACTCTCTAAAATGGAATGTTGATGGTTCTTCTAAGGCAAAACTTGGGCCTGCAGGTATTGGAGAGGTATTAAGAGTTCATTTAGGAGCTGTTAGATGTGTCTTCTCTTGTTTAGTGGGTGATAAAGACTCTAAGGAAGCTGAGCTGCTTGCAGTTGTTAAAGATATTGAATTGTCTTCCTAAATGGATGATTTTATTGGGCAAAGTTTCTTAGTGGAATCTGCCTTGGCTTTGGTGGTAAATTGGATAATAAACCTTGTTCTAGACCTTGAAAAATCCATGATCTTTTCGTTAAATTTTCTCGGTTTTCTTCTGTTTTTGGTAATGTTTCCTTCTGTCATACTCTTCGAGAAGCAAACTTCATGGTTGATTCCCTTGCAAAACAAGGGGTGAATAGAATGGAGGAGCATATGGCGTGGATTTGAGATTTTTGGGTGCATAGAATACATGAGTTTCTAGCATGCATTTGATGCTGCTATGGATATATTCTCTCGGTTGTGTGTGGAATCTTCATTTCCTACTGGAGGCTTGATGACAAGAACCTCAATCTTCTTGCTAGTATCTTATGATTGTTGTTGAAATCATGTTGTTGGTGACTGGATTAACTACTGAAGCTATATGGGATCGAGATCTTCATTTTTGTAGCATGAAATAGGCTATGAGATTTTGTAATCATTGCTAAAGCTTTGGGAGATGCAGAATGTTTATTAAATGTTGTCGAATTAATCCACTGAAGAACTCTTAAAAAGCTTCTTATTGTTGGTATTCTGCAAAGAAAATGGCTTAGGATGGTGATCTATTTGTTTCAAGATAATTTTCTAGGCTGGTTGTTCGTCTAGGCTCTTACTTTATGTTGTTTCATATGTTTTTTTTTTTTTTGGCGAACCTTTGGGTTGCTTGCCATTTCTTGGCTAAACTTGTTTTACTTATCAAAAAAAAAAAAGTTTAACTTTTAATATAAAAATAAAAAACCTACAAAATAATTAATATCTAAATTATTATTAGAAATAATAATTTATTATTATTTATTTTTAATATAAAGACAATGAAACCTGTATGAGAGGTTAATATTTAAAGTATTATTGAGAGTAATATAAACTTATTTACTTTTAATATAAAAATAAAAATTACAAGGAGTTCTATTTGAAATATTGCAACCAAAAATTTTAAGTTTATCCTTAAAAAAGCTTTAATGATAAATAAGACATTACAACCTATGTCTCATAATACAAGAGTCGTGGACATCTGAAATACCAAAGAGAAAAGAAAAAAAATCATTAAACTCATTGAATTTCTATTTTTGACTCACTTGCAGTGCATAAGTTGTGGATATATCTGTTTTTTTTTGACATCTTTCAAACCAAGTTTTAAACCTTGAAAACCACAGTCTGTTCATTGTACATTGTAGTGGTCTTGTCATAGATATACAGATAAAAATAAAAATACCATCAGACCATAGCAACTATAAACAAATAAAAACGATGCAGTTTATATTAGATAAGGCGTATAAGGAGTTCTAATTTCTATTTACGCAATTAATCTATTGCTTAGAATCTGTAAAGACTAGTTATGGTTCCTAGTAACAATTATTCTAGATGATAACTTTTTATCCAACCAAAAACCTCTCAACTCGTCTAGAAAAGATCGTTATAACGTCATGCAATTGCAAAGAGTACGACACCTGTTATATTTTAAAAAATTATAATTTATATCATAGATTAATCCAAATTTTTAAATTAAATAAAAAAACCAAATTCTCTTCATATAAATTATATTATTTTTCAAAACACCTAAAATAAAACTCTACAAAGAAACCTAATTTTTTTATTCACCAAGCTAAAACTTCCGGTACAAAATTTCTAAATTCAAAATCATTAGGACAACTAATTAAAAATAAACCTCATTTGACGTTAAACTAGCTTGCGAATCCAAGGGCCTCTTGAGTACAGTTCCACAAGATTCTGCTTGAAAAATATCTCAAATTCCAACAACAATGAAGCCGCTATCTCTTGCATCATCGTCTGCAAATGCATCTCCTGTGTTTGACAATCTGTTGGTGGAAACAATCTCAAATTGTCACCCTTTTTACCACCATCCTCTTACTGTGATAAAATAATTTGAGTGGAAACAATTGCTTGGCTACTACTTGAATCGAGATTGGCTTAGTGTTCATAGCAAGCAATCATTGAGAAGAGAGTAGTGACCCCCCTTTTCTTGCCATGGATTCGGACTAAAAGTCATGGATTCGCAGCTCGAGAGGAACAAGTGACCAGAAGGATAGGAGGGAGGCGTGTTCTCGGTTAGAAAGGGAGTTTCATAGGTTGATAAGGATGCCCCTAGATGCCACTAAGAGGTACTAATCAAAACCACTAGGTCACGTTTGGTTTTGAAATTGAGATCGCACACCTGAAATAGGGTTACATTTCCGACTCCACTTCCAAATAAGATTTATCAGTAGGGTTGCTAGGGCTTGGTGTTTCTGATTTTACCAGTGGAGTTGCTAGGGTTGAGTGTTCCAATTTTTTCTAGTTCTGGAGTGGAGACAAAAACATCAATACTTTCTCATACTCCTTTTTGTTTTCTTCTGGTTTGATCTTCTAATAGATTTTTTTTGGGTATTCTAACATTGTTTGGTGATGATTGTGGGTGGATACGAAGCTTATTGGATTTGATTCAAACAAGTCTCGTGAAATTGGGGTACTGTTCGATGAAACTGGGGTGTTTGATAAAATGTCACGTTTCACAGAAAAATTTAACTCTAGACAGGATTGTAATATTAGTTTTATGAGAAAGTGGTAATTATTAATTTGATTATAAAGTTATAATATTAATATTGTAAGGATTTTTTTAGTTATTAAATAAAAAATAATGATAATCATATAAATAATAAAATATTTTTTGTTGATTTTTTTGGACAAGAATGTTAAGTAATATAAAATCTAGAAGGTAAACTTTAATTTTTTAAACTATACGAAGTTTGTAAAAAATAGATTAAACTTGATGTTAATAAAGATAATTTTTCAATAAAAAAAAAACAATAATATAAATACAAGTTTTTAATAGAGTTACGTAAATCATTAGCAATATCTTTGATATGTTTATAACTATTTTTTTTAAAAAAATGATGAAAGTTATCATTTTAATTAGAAAGAAAATGGCGCCATTAATTTAATTAAAAAAGTTGTGCTTTTGGTTAAAAACACAAGTTACCATAACTGGTTTCAAAAGCAAAATAGTTGCATTACTAATTAAATCTAATTAGCCTTGCTGAAAGTCACATCATGGCAACTATGCTTTAACTTTTCAGCTATATTGTCAAACCCATTCCAACTTTATTAATTGATCTAAAAAGACAAAATATGAATTCAGAGATCCCAGGATCCAATCTAGGCCAGTATATAATTAGACCGGTTAAAGCATTGAGGTAATTGGTGAATATTCATAAAATAAATAAATAAAAAGAAGCAATCATAATGAGGAATAATTCATTAATTATTTGAAAATATCTAAAATAGAAAAATATATCTTTTGTTTAAATGACATAGAACCACCTCATCTCATTATACTTTTATTATAAATATATTTATCTCAAAAATCATCTCAATTTAATAATTTAAGTTGTTAGATAATGTTTTAAGATATGATTTATATTATTTTCTAACACGCCGCTTCAAGTGAAAGTCTCTTAGACTTGAAACTTATATAAACTCATACTACCTTGTGCTTATTTTTTATCAAATAAATAGGAATGGTGAGATTCGAACTCGTAAACATTTAGTCATCAAAACTCTAATATATATCATGTCAAAGAATTAATTCAACCAAAAAACTTAAACTGTTAGGCATAATTTATATTATTTTCTAACAAAATTTATATATATATTTAATGATATGTTTTTTTATCCATCCTTCTTTATTGTAGATTGTAAATCATGTTTTTTGTTTGGAAAGAAAAAGAATGCGTAGGAAGGGAGCTAATAGCTAAACTAATAATAGTTTAGCAATAATTAAGTGGTAAAAAGTTAATTAAAAAAAGAATATATTTTTTTCTCTGAATTATATCAGTACTTGTATTTCTCAACTCATATACTAGGGTGCTTTCTCTCGTGGTTCTTTTAGAAATAGTCATGTACACATGGATCACATGTATATATGTCCATGATATTAAAAAAACTGGCCTTATTTACTAAGTGTCTTTACATAATTTATTAAGTACCTGGACATATTTGATTGTTGAGATAGAAAAACATTTCTAGATAAAAATTCTTATTTAACTAGTTAATTACAATCCGAACTACTATTTAGAATCTTTGTTTGAATAAAATAGTTTGAGTTTATCTTATCCTATAATCTCTCTAATCTCTATGTAAATAAGAAATTTAAATACAATTCTTAACAATTTCAGATCTAATCTTTTTTATTATTATTATTATTAATGTAGGTGTTCGGGTCAGTTTACACGCACTTTGATTAATCCCACGAGTTCTGAAGTTAACAACCATATAAGTCTTTAGTAGTTCTGAAGTTTGTGAAACTCGAACTGATAATCTCTAAAGAATAAATTTAGAATATAACCATATTTAATCTTAATTGATCGATAAAGAATCCTTGTGAATGCTTAGAAAAGGTACTGATTTTATGTGACCAAACAAAGTTGGATTATTTAAGTTTGAAGCATAATTGAGTAGGTACGTATGTCTCCATTACAATATATTTTGAAAGTAAATGTTTGAGAGCCCGAAAGGACATTTGAGATGTATAACATAAGCTAGCTAATCTTTTCTGGTAGAACTTGCAAAGGTAATCTAATAATTAAAAAAACATTTTTCTTAAAATCTCTTTGGCAGACAGCAAAATTCAGGGTGGATATTGATCCTAGATAATATTGACCAGGATAATCATCGTACATCCACTTTCATTAGTGGCTTAGTGTTATTATTATTATATCATTTCCAATGAAAAAGTTAAATGAATAGTTAAAAATAAAAAATTAATATTTTAACTTTTCTTTCTTGTTTTTCATATTCTAAAGAAAAAGCCAAACAAAATACTAAAATTCCTTTTTTTTTTATAAATGTTATTCTTATATATTTCTCAAAAAAGTCAAAATTAATAAAATAGGGCCAACAAAAGAATAAGCCAATTAAATCTAGCAATGTGGAAAAAAAATAACATCAAAATCATTAAAAAAATAAAACATTTATTTATTTCACTCTAATAAAATTGACTTTTTAAATGATTTTTTTTTAAATATGTATAGTAAAAAAATATATATTTATATTATTTAAAATATTATTTTATCAATCTATCTCTTTAAAATAGTAGGAGATGCTCTAAGGATATTTGACAAAGACTGTAGAAGGACCTTTTGGCTTGACTAATCTATTAACACATGAATGTTGATGATACAGAATGTTAATGACAAGCATGACGTAGCACTCTATAACTCAATTCTCTTAAAAAATATTTTCTTTTTTTTATGAAATAAGTCCAAAATCTAGGTGTATGAATTCTCATTCATAAATAAACAAATATAAATCTTAAGTCTTAGATTCCATTTATTTTTGTGTTTCAAAAATATTTTTAAAAAATTTTAAATATTTTTATTTTTTATTTCAAATTATTTTTTTGATATTTTCATATTATTTTCATGTGCTGGTGTCAAAAATAAATTTTTAAAAATTAAAAAAATATTATTTTGATGTATTTTCGAGCAAAAAACACTTTAAAATACAATTGTTGTCATACTGTCAAACATCCCATTAGACACGATATACAACAATTAAAGGTCAGGCCATACAATCTCATACATGAACATCAACCTTCCAATAAGTCTAAGAACCATCATTAACCATCCAACGGATCATAAACCACAAATAACCACCCAGCAATTCCTAAAACATACAATTTCTCTAACATTCTTGTATTATTTTTTAATTACTGTACATTATTTTCTCCTCTTATATCTTACTAACTTAAATATTAAAGTGTTCCTTGTTCCCACAAAGTACTTGTTTTACAGGGAAGTCCACGAACCAATCCAAGATCGTAGCCCTAGAAAGGTTGATTCTTGTCTAAAGTTTTTCACAACTTCATCGGATGCTATTGAGCTACATAGATCATTTCCATTACTACACAAATGCCATGCTATATATGAATTCAAATTTTCATTTTATTTCCATTTATCTTTGCATTAATTCTTTAGCCATCACCACTGCTATGGTATCTTAGTTCAAGTTTTTTCTACAATATATATTAGATATTTTACAAGGAAAAGCTTGTATTTTATACTATTTTATAGTCTTTTAATTTTCACATTATCAACACAATACTAAACATGTAAGAATATAAAAACAACACATCCCATTATATCTTGGGATCGATTCCCACTTCTTCCTCCACACAAGGATAGCTTACCCTCTCAGGCGAAACTAATAACTTTTGAATATGGTTAAACTACATAGATAAAATTAAAAGTGGTCACCTTAGTAGAGTTAAGTTAAAGAAAGATTAGGGAGAAAATATATTTTGATTAGGAGGAATGCATAAATACTATGAAAAAACTTAATAATTTAAAGATCAAATTAAAAGATTTTAGAACTTTTGGGCAATGAAAAGAAAGAGAAGAATAAGGACGAGAGTTTGACATAAAATACTTTACCCCATTGCCATAGTTTTTTGTATTAGATTCAATGTATTTATGATACATTACAAGTGCATATATGTGTTAACCCTAGTTCAAATTGGAAAAATATAGAATAAAAAAAGATATGTCTCAAACTATAACATAAAAAACACATAAGCAATATGTCTTTTTATATGGTTGGTCAGTCTTCTAGGCCTTCTTATCAATATTAGGCTATAATACACCCTTATAATTTGATTATGGGTATGATCAAACAACTAAATTAGATCGTAAAAAGGAAACTTGTCATAACTCATGAGCAGCATTACCAATAGCCCTATATTAAGCATCTGTATAAGATCAAACAATCATTTTTTACTAACTAGACTTTCAATAGATAACGTTATGACCAAAATAAATAACATAAGCATGTGTAAACTTTCAATCACCAACATTAACAGCCTAATCAGAATCATTGACTTCATATAGTCGGAGATCAGAAGTGATAGTAAAAGATAAAATAAAATAAAACATACTAAAGATATAATGCCTATAATTTTAAATAAGAAATTTATTTTTCTAAACTCACATTCTAGTCGCTATGAAATTCTTTATATGAATTTTAAATTAACTTTTGAAATTGAATAAGAACATTATAAGATTTAAATTTATTGTGCAAAGGAAAATACCAAATATGTTTGAAAAAAAATAACAAATTACATGTATCCATATAAAACAAAAATGTAAAGGTCCTAAGCATCACTAAAATTGGGATGAACATAAATGAGATCATTAGACTTTCCTAAACATGCTCCGATGAACCTAAATATGATAATTGGACTTGCTTGAAGGGAAAGCCATATAATTAAAATAATAATTTGTTAATGAAGAAACTGGAAGAGCCTTATTAGAGAGAATTTGATGCAAGATACGAGACTATGGATGACCAAGCCATCAATGCTGGACTTCAGGGATAATTGTTTTGTGATAGAGAACACTTAAGGTCTAAAGATAAAAGGATTGATATTATAAGTTATTATACACCATCTTTAACTATATTGGATAGAAAGGTGATTATGAGCATGAAATTAAAAAAAATCATTATTTAAAGCAAATTATCATATAAAAACAAGGATTTCATGATATTAAGAACATGTAAAATGCAAGATAGTTTTAGTAAATGTTGAGCTGTATGAATTGAAGTATAACTAAGTTATAATATATTAAGTTTCTTTTATCACCTACTTCAAGTTGTTCACAACCAGTGTAGGGTTCCATGTGAGTGACTCTAATGATGTCTAGTGTGATAAAAAAATCTTGCCTCAATATTAGGATGTTATGATTGGCCATGATTTAAAGAGTGTTGACTGGTTGAAGCGTTCTTGGCCAAATATGGAGGACCTAAAATTAAAGAGGCCAAAGAGTTTCCTTTAGGTAGAGAACCTACATTTGAAATGTAGAAGGATAATGATATGGAAATATGATTATATTTATCATAGATTTGGAACTGGGTTTGAGTGTTTTGTTATGGTTGATTCCAACCTAATTCATTCATTTAGCTAAAGTTTCTCTTTTTTAGCGACCTTGTTTATTTCTACCACACCCTCTATTAAAGAAGACCATTTTGACTAGAGAAAGAACCAGAGTTAAAGTTATTACCTATGTTAGCAGAAGTGCATTCTCTAGTATTGATGTTTGTTGAATGGCTAGTCATATCATCAACAGATATGGTGATCATACAAAAATTCATCATTGTTTAAGAATCCATGGCTCAAAAATGAACTATGCTATTTTGAGAACATAACAAGTTCGGTTGAGCTATCATAAACCTTTGAACAAATATAAGTTATAATTTCTAAGAATGAGTAGCTTACCAATTGTTGTCAATTTGTCATTGTATGTTTTTCAACTACTTCAATAAGCCAAAATTGATTCTCTAGAGAGCTATCATAGTTCAAGAAAGCCTACGCAAAAAGATATAATTTGGGTTGTTGATGGTAAAGCCAAGGATGATTCTACGGTTATCCAAATAGAGTGAGAGGTTTGATAATAAATCACATGGGATAATACATTAGTAGACAAAGATGCAACTAATGATGTGTTCTCTACAATAAGAAGGGGGCTAGTGGGCATGGTTTTGATCCATCAATGAAGTTATACAAACCTTGACCAATAAAAAAAATGTTTGATTTGAGCCTTCTAGATAGTTTTCTTCATTAGTTTTAGGGAGATATAATGATGAGCATTCTGAAGTTATAACAAATAAGATGTTGTTGTAGTTTGTTGGCTAGTTAGAAGAGAAGAAATAGGTTATTTTTCTTAATTGCTAAGAGTGCAAGAGAGATTATCAGAGAAAATCATGGATATTAATTGTTAATCAAAGGTTGTGATACCATATAAGATTACAAAATTGGAAAGAAGAAAAGAAGGAGAATTCACTACCAGAAAACCAGAGAAAACCAACGGAATTACTGACGAAAACATTCTGTCGGTAATAATTACCGACGGAAATAATTCTGTCTCAACATCTGTCGGTATATACCCACCGTTTCGCCGACGGGGTATACAGTTTGTCTGGAAATATACAATGGCGTGGTGACGTCAGACGATTTTACCGACGAAATGACCGAGGGATTCAAACTGAGATACCCGTACAGTGACGTGACATATGCACCGATGGAATAACCGACGGAAGTAATCCATCGGTGATTCCATCGGAAAAACCATTATATACCCACCGATCTGCCGACACTCTCTTCCTCTGTTTCTCCTTCTTCTTATTTCCCATCCCACCTCTCCCCTCTCAAACTGCAGCCACACCCATCCCAACTCTCCATTATTCTCAACATGAGCATTCAATATTCGTACGTGATCACAATATTCGTTTATTATAGATTTTATCATTTTTTTGTAAGTAAATCTATCCTTTTTAGTTTTAATATTTAATTGTGAATTTTATTGTTTTAGTATATATATTTTGTTAACGTTTGTACTTGTTTAATTGTTATTTGTCAAAGAAACTTGTAGTATGAATGTATAATTTTGTAGTTGTTATAGTTTTTTTTAGATTTTATCAAATTATATTTGTTTGTAAATTGTTGAAATTTTGTTTGAATTACACCGAATTAAATGTGTCGTTGTGATGAAATAAATAATTAATAGTTTGTTTAACGAGTCTTGTTTAATTGTTATGAATTCTATTTCGAAGTTGTGATTTCTGTAAATTTATATATGTATAAATTCGTATGTATGAACGTTGATAGTTGATAATTGATAATGAATATTTAACATAAGTGTTGTTTTAGTTTGTTGGATAATGTCGGGGAAAATCAATATTTATGTTATGTTTTATAGAGGTTGAATAGAAGGTATTGATGATCGTTCATGGATGTATAAGGACTCACCCCAAGGATTGCGAAGGATGGATTATTGTAACGGTGTCCAGGGTTTATTAATTTCGCAACATCTATTTCGAGGAATTTTACTGATGGCGGTATTAGGTGTTCATGCAAAAAGTGTAAAAATTTAAAGTTTCTGCATCAAGATGTTGTAACGATGCATCTTCTAACCAAAGGGTTCATGGAAGATTACCTGTGTTGGTATGCTCATGAAGAACTATTTGTTCCTGATGAGAGCATGGAAGAACAGGTGGTTGGGTCAACTTCTAGTGCTAACAACATGCATGAAGTTGGAAATGAGAATAGTAATCCTTACAGGAATATGGTTATAGATGCAATGAGAATGAGTGAAGGTAATGTCAGGGAATGTACAATCGTAGAAGAAGAACCTAATGCAAATGCAGCAAGGTTTTTTGATCTGTTGAGAGATTCTGACGAACCATTATGGGATGGCTGCACGAACCACAGTAAATTATCAACTGTAGCACAGGTGTTCACCATCAAGTCAGATCACGGGTTGAGTGAGGCCGGTTATGATAAGATTATTGAATGGGCGAGAAGCATTTTACCTGAAGGGAACAGGCTGAAAGAGAACTTCTATGCTGCCAAGTCCATGATGAAACCCCTCGGTTTAGGATACCAGAAAATTGATATATGCCCTAACTTCTGCATGTTATACTACCTTGAAAATGCTGAGATGACCGAGTGCATGACATGCGGGCATTCCCGTTACAAACCCAGAACTGGTAGAGGGAAGACTCTC
>Ga0325414_1006886_pt1 | contig 12088 bp, 6 predicted proteins | sample PopdelMetagenome_8_FD_206183 | JGI IMG/M metagenome (GOLD analysis project Ga0325414, IMG submission 206183) | Populus deltoides microbial communities from Bellville, Georgia, United States - Leaf-PdKOR-R3 | ecosystem: Host-associated > Plants > Phyllosphere > Phylloplane/Leaf | place: USA... | reverse complement strand
TATGTTTTCCCGAGATGAAACCATACCTCAGCGAACAAGAATAAAGCCTAGCGTAAAAGAGGAGGGACAAAAACACGTGGAGTAATCTCAAGACACAACACGGATACTGACTATTTTGAAGCATACAAGGTTCAGAACCAAACACAAATACCGATTACACTTGCACAGTTGCACGTGCATTGGAAGAGTTATTTATGCGTATTTAAATCCCACTAATTTCCACTCTTTTTTTTTTTTTTTAGTTTTTATGGATATAGACATTTATTGTTTCTCATGACCAAAACCTTTTTTCCTATGAAAACCTGACAAAGTGCCGCTCTTTCAAGAAGCATCCTGCCCCCCTCTTTTTACACAATCCACTACATAAACCTCCTGTAGTATTCTGACAGCAAAAATTCCTAGAACGAATCTTGCTCTACATGGATTTTTCCACTTTTATACTCAAGACAAGTGGATCTCCTCAGTCCTTTTTCTAGTACATCCTTGCCATACCATATTGAACAGTTCCGACCTTTCTGTAAGCAGCTCTAGATGCGGTCGCAGCAGCACCAATACCACCATACTGTGCCTTGGTCTGCAGCAAACTTGTGTCAATCATCACCCGGTCATCCGCATGTTCTTCCTTGCTCCCTCCCACCCTTGTCATAAAAAACGGGTTGGAGTCGATGTTGATAGCAACATCTGGAGCATATTTGGCAGCCATGCCACATTGATGGACTTGCTTTTGCGAGGACAGGTCTCTTTCAGCTTCCATGGTAGATCGTTCTAGCTTTCCTGTGCTAGATTTGCGGTAACAATATGCAGAAGGGACAGGCTGCAGAGGAAGGACTGTACTTCTGATGTATGTTCTTGGGTCATAAGCATCTTTCGTGTTGCTTCCATTCTCGTATGGCACAACTGACCCCACAACCTTTCCAGGTTTAGCTACAGAGGCAAATGCAATGAATTACTACACTGTAAATGTAAAACGAAATCCATTTAGTTGAAAAACTGTGGGCAACACGAGTATAGTACCCAGTGGAATTCTCTGCTGTGCCTGCAAGGTCCTCGATATATTTATGGGAATTCCTTCAGAGTCTCGAGGGTTTTTGTTGTACACTTCCTCTGCGGAGTGCCTGTCCTTGAAGGAAGCAAGGTTCTGTTGTTCTTTGGAAGGGATTGAGCTTGAATGTACAACTGTAGACCTGCAAATATCTTTCAAAGGTCAGAGAAAAATTAAACTGACTGCCAGTAAAATATTTTTAAGCCAGGGGAATATGTAATAAAACGAGAACGAGAAATACTTGAAAAGAAAAAAACAATAAGAACATTCAAATCTACAAGACTTTGCAGTCTTGCTGAAATCCAGAAAATAAACTCCCCAAAGAATCTCTGAAGCACAATACAGAATCAAAACCAAATATCTTGTCCTGTAGAAGTTATCTGACAAGAGACAGATCCTTCAAACCATCTAAACACAACACATATCAGGACAAATAATCTAACTCCAAAGATCACACATCAATCTATTCATCCTTCCAACAATTGCTTTCAATTCCTTCCTCAACATGAATGCAACACAATAGCTAACAATTCAGTGCAACATCAAACTAATTTCAATACGGCCAAAACTGCCACTACACATATCATAAAGAACATCACATGGCCCAACTACTACAACAACGTGCCATTTTCTTGGTGGGCTTGTCCCAGCACTTGTATCTCTCAACAATCGGGAAAGACTTCAAAGTTTCGATGAAATTGAAAGAACACAAAATCCGATGATCATTACAACAGTCTTCACTAAGGTCATCACTGACTTTCTGCTATCAACAAATGGTGAAAACTTTGAAGTTAAGAAGAAACTGATAGAATGCAAAATCTCATGATGATTCAAAAAGTAACTGGTAACATCATCACTACCTCCCTCTGATCCCTACTTATTATACAAACCATGACCTGCAAAAAGCAGGCAACAAAAACGAGAAGATCATAGCAAAAACACAAGAAGACTGCAGAAGATGCCTGGATATATTTTACCTGGGAAGAGATACATGCTTCCTTTCAAGTGGAATTACAGGCCCACTTTTACCACCATTTTCCTCAAGATGTGCAAACTGCTTTCTGAATTGATCGACCGCACTGTCCACACCACCAAAAATCAGGGGAAAGTGGAAGCAGAAAGATAGTTGCATATCCCATCTTTGAAAGCCAAAAAAAATGCATAAAACAAAAGAAAGTCCCAAAAGCTAGAACCTTGGATAGAGAAAGTTAGTCCTCTCAGTTCCATTTACATAGTCCTTGAGCAGTTGAGGATGGTATTCCAGTATCTCCCGAAAGATTAGCTCTCGTATGTCCTCCTTTGTAACTCTCCGTCTCTCAAACTCAAACTCCATCTTTGTTATTGGTTGGCAGGAAGGCTCCCTCTCGACTTTTGCCAATCCCTTAAAGTAAGGATCTCCCAGCGCCTAATAAATATAAGCAGGCCAAAAGAATTCGACAGATTATAGCCATATTAAAAGATCAAGAGAGAATAGCATGCAGTGATATGATTGCAATGCAGAAAAGACAAGCAACAAGGGTGAGGAATGGCATAACAGCTCAGAAAGTTAATAATTTTATAGAGGAAGACACCTCTTCAGCAGTCGGCCGGTCTTTGGGGTCAAAAGCAAGCAGCCTTTCCAACAAACATAGTGCCAAAGGATCTGCATTTGGAAATTTCTGTGCAAATGGAACAGGTGCCTTTTTCCTCATGCTAGTTAAGTATCTCCTTGCCTTATCATTTCGAACCTGGATTCATAATAAAAGATAAAAAAAAGAGTTTCACACAATAAAATATACAAGTTATGTTCATTTTGTGTTTTTTAGTGTTTGTGAGCATGCATTTCTCTGTTTTTTTTCCTAGCAGGACTACGGTTGTGGGGAAGTGTTTTTAATGTAGGTTGAGCAAGAGCATGTCAAGAGAAAAACACAAAATTTATCACAACTTTGCACTCACCCGTGAGATTGTATCTAATGACGGCGTACCAAGTAGATCAGTCATTAAGTCCAACTGGTGAACAACATTTTTGCCAGGAAAAAGAGGTTTCCCAGTTATCACTTCAGCAAAAATGCAGCCTATACTCCATATATCAATTGCTGGTGTATACTGCGATCAGTGCCATTTAAAAAAAAAAAAAAACTGTTAACAGAGTTATTTTGAAAGAAGAAAACTAAGACTTTACAGTTTTTTTCTACAGAACAATAACTCTGTTTATAATAAATTGTTGACAGACAATCCACTCTGGCTCTCAACCTCAGAATTATGAACCAACAACTCAAAACAGCCATCAATGCATGATGGAGCATGGAGATATTCCACTACACAATTTAACAAAAGGAAAATTAAGAGATAACCACAGCTACCATTGCTTCCTTTTCCAAACAATAGCAGTATCACATCTAAGCCTCAATACTCAAATTAAGGGATCAATTTTCAGCATTAACACAAGAAGATGGTTCTGAAAAATCATTTTCCATCTGCAAACCAGAGCGCCAACTAACATTTTTAACTTAACTTAAAAAATGTCAAGCCTATGAATTGAAAATCATGTGGTCATACCTTAGAGAAAAAAGACCCACAGAGTTCAGGAGCTCTATACCACCTTGTAGCCACATAATCCTGTAAATGTACAACAAGAATTCAAAGTGAAGGCTCCCAGTTCCTATTAGAAAGCGCATGATGGATTTAATATCTTAGAAGAGTACCGTCCAGAATATTGTTGAGGGTGTATCATTGAAAGCAACTCTTGCTAACCCAAAATCACAGATTTTAAGCTTACAGTTCGCATTCGCCAATATATTCTTCGGCTTTAAATCTCGATGATAAACATTTGCTGGAGCCAGGTGGATAAGAATTAGATATATGCCACATTCTCAACAAACGGAAATAAGAGTCATAACAAAGAAAGAGGTAGATGAGGAATAAAAGTCATAACAAAGAAAGAGGTAGATGAGGACAGAGCAATTATATTACAAGGAAACCAGTCACCAAAGCATACCAATACAGTAGGAAAGGGTGGCTAAATGCAAATTGTCAACCTATTTCTGGAATTAAGTAAAGCTCCAATTAAAGCAATAAACAGTATAGTACCTGTGTGGATATACTTTAACGCACGAAGTAGCTGATAAAGAAAAAATTGATAGTGCTCTCGTGTCAAGTCATCATTGGCTTTGATGACTTGATGGAGATCCGACTCCATGAGCTCAAAAACAACATAGATATCCTTAAAATCCCTTCTTGAAGGTGGTAGCATGATGTGCTTAATTTCCACAATATCAGGATGTCTTAGGAGCCTAAGCAGCTTTATCTCACGCAATATACGAGCAGCATCGGAAATGTGTTCAAAAATATCATGTATTTTCTTTATTGCCACCTTCTCGCCAGTGTGAGTGTCAATTGCAGAGCAAACAACACCATAACTGCCTTTCCCGATAACTTCCTGAATTTTGTACCTATTGGCATCACCATATTCTGAGAAGAAGTCCATTTCAGTTGAATTCTGCGACATTGGAACCCAAGTCAGTTGAGAATAATAACACATTACACAAGATCAATAAATATTTCTATGCATTTCTACTAACTTTATGACAGTAATCATCTATGAAAAATTAATCACCTATTTGATATCTTCTTTTACCATATTCAACAGCATGAAAATCAATGCCAGTGAGTCTTAGATCAAATAGAACTGTGTACATATCCAAATCATATGCAACTATATTCCAGCATGTGACACTTCAGATGAATAAATCTGACATCTTATTACTTAAATAAAATTGAATTAAATGATACCCATATTGTAACTATTATGAACATGGAAGTTTCTTATTCAAATGCAATAAACAAAGAATAATCCAATCAAAAGTGATTTTTTTTATAAAGATTGTGTTTGTCCCTCACACCACAATTTTCACTTTATTTTCCAGTGGTTCCATGAGATCAAAACCCTTGTTTTATTCTTTTGAAAGGATTATAACAGTGGGGTACAAAATTGGAATTCATCAAAAGCATGGAAAGGAGGGAAAGAAAAGGAATATAATGCAAATAATTTGAAAATATAAACACATTACACAGAAGTTCTGTAGCTTCCAAAATAATCAGATGAAATGCAATGGATGTAATTACTAAACCAACTTCTTACAAGTTCATACTTCCTAACCCAGAATCAATTAGAACAGCCATCTCAACAAACATAACATCAATCTAGCAGCCTCAAAATCACCGAAATATTGCATTTACACCCTCGAAATAGACAATTCTTGGATTTCCACTTGTACAAAATCAGAATAGAAGGAAAGTAAATCCAAGTCGAAAACATTTTACACATAAGATGAAGAGGAGCAAAAAAATCCAAAAAGCTTAATAGGGAAAAAAAAGAAAAACAAAACTATCGGTTAATGAGAAAATCTACTCAACGAGAGAGAATCAAATCCACATGAAGATAGATACATAGAATAAGAATACATAAAAATGGCATCTAATGAAATCACAGGAGAGCATAAGCATTTAAGTTAGTAGATAACATTGTCAACTGCATCTCCCATAAAAGAGAACAACAAAAACATAAATCCATTCTCATTTATTTTTTTGTAGATAATCTAACAAATTGCTACATGGTTTAGCTACCACATAGAATAATTGCATCTGCAAAAAAAATCCCAACTCTTAATTATTCATAAATTTCTTCATATAATTCAAGAATGATGTTTTCCTTATCTTACCAAAAAAATCTTTAAACATGAAAATAAAAAACCACAAAGCACAGAAAACAGTCAATTCTGAGTCAAATTGTTAAAATTACCATCCAAAACAAATTAAACAATCTTAATTTCACCTTTTTTCTATGATCTTGCTGCTGCATATTTTTTGTTCTCCAATCCCAAAATTTCGACTAAAAATTTTTTTCCGACCTCTAAAATCTGAAACTCGTTTGAATTATATATAAAACAGGTTACAAATCCTGATCAATCAAAGTTGATCAACCGCATTTGCCCCATCTACCTCTGCTCCTTATTACAAGACCAGAATCCCACCTTATCCTCCTCGAATCCTTAACCGAGCATACATTCAAGACCAATCCCTTCATGCACTCCTCCTCCAATTTTCTTCCTCCCCCAATCCCAAGCTCCAAATTCCCTCCCTCCAATATAATATCAATAACTATCATAAATCAACAGCCACCGTCTCTTTTTGACAACAACAACAACAACGATGAGAATACCTCTTCTTGCATTCCTTATTCCATCAATCTCTCCTCTAACTAACCCTACACAAAATAATAATGATGATAATAATAATAATAATAATAATAATAATAATAATCTGTTGAGTTAACAAAACGAAACTGCTTTCGGGTTTGCGTGTAGATCCGTATTTTGAATTTTGTAAAAGAAATTAAATTATAGTGTGTTTGTGAGGGTTTTTGAGTGTAGAGAAATGCAAGATCTGTCACCGACACGAAGCTGGAAAAAAAAATTAAAGAAAGAGAGATTGTGAGAAAAATAGAAGAGGGAGAGGGGAGGTTTTACGGCATGTATCTAGGGGATGGAATGGGGGTATTTTGGGCTTTTCCGCTTTGCTTCCTAACTATCCATTGCTATAAATTATTTTTTGATTTATTAGCACCGTAATTATTTTTCTTAATGCCGTTCGAATATACGGATAATGCGATTTAGATACGGAAATGGCATTGGGGTGTAATTATATGGGGTTGTTTAGGGTAGAGATGGCATGGGGTTATTTTCTTTTGGCGGGTGGAGGGGGGAATGGGAAAGAGGGGTTAGGTGCAAGTGTCTGTATGATTTGATGGACACGTTTCCTGACACGTGGTGAGATCATGGTGTGTTGAGTGAAGAATCGGTGGTCCCACAGCCTAGGTGTGTAAAATGTGAATAAACATTGATCTTGGCATGTGGTGGTGATGATGGATGGGTGATGATATTATTGGAACATTATTTTATTTTATTTTATGATTTGGTGCTGCAAAGGTTTCTTTACAAAAAGTGATGGATTTTGCTTGCAATTCGACCGCTTATGTTACTTAATAACCGGAGACAATAAAATTAATTATTCTTCCTCGGAAGCCTTATTTTTAAAATAAAAACAAAAAAAAATATTGGTTTTGAATGTATAAATATAAGTGTATTTCTCACATTAAATAACAAATATTTTTAAAAGTCCAAACATTAAAGATAAAAAAGTTTATTAGAGCACGAAGTTAGAGTCAGTGTTTCATGGCTTGATTTATAATGTGATTCTATATTTTTTTTTATGTTTAATCAAATCTATTATAAAATTGATTTTATATTCTTAACATTGTATTTGGAATCAATTCATTATTAAAACTAAGTTTAATTATAGTGTTTAAATTTAATTTAATTAATAAATAAATAAAATTTATATATTTGATACCCGACTTCAAATTATTTATTTATTTATTTATTTATGTTACTTTCGTCTCCTTCATCATATCTTCGTCATCTTATTCATTCACAAGATCTTTCAATTCTATAGATATTTTTAATAATAAATAACTCGTCTCTTTCATGCTTCAACCACCATAAATCCCCCTTCTTTCTATCTTTGATATTCATTCATGTAAATTATGCATGAAATCAAATTCAAATACTTATTTTTAATATAAATTAAGAACAGACAATATGATCTAAAGAGATTAGAAAAAAAGAGCAGAGTGTTTTAGTGGTGGTATAGCTGAGATTTTAACGATGAAGTATTTTGGAGAAGGTAATTTTTAACATTAATTTCTCCTCTTTATTATAACAAATTATGTTAAATTCTTATTTATTTTTACCGTTTTTAGATATTTAATTTTATTTTAAATTCATTTCAAAATACAAATGATTCCTATAAAGAAACATAGTTGGTGAGGAATAATTTGTTGATTCATTCACAATGTCAAGATTATATCTTTATACACCAAACATATTTTTTTACTGCATATATAAATATACAAGAATAGAAAACAAGTAATCAATTACCAATTATAATATTTGACAATTTATTATATGAGATTCTTTCTTTTAACACTCCCTTTTAAGTTATAATGTATGTTAATGACAACCAACTTGCTAAGTAGTATTTCAAATTATGCCAAACTAAATGGCTTGGTGAATATGTCGACTAGTTGATTTTAAGTCATGTGTATAATAGCTTGATTGTCACAAAATAATGTAACTAGCTGTGTGTAATACACTCTCAAATATGTCAATATATCTTTCAACCAAGTGATCTCACAATTAGTAGCGATCATAGATCAATATTCTACCCTTGCACTTGGACTAGACATAATGTCTTGTTTATTTATCTTTTAATAAATTGGTGCTGAATCGGGTAAAATGCAATAACCTATTAGCGATTTTCGTGTATCTATGCATCGAACCTCAATCAACATCACAAAAATCTTATAACCCCAATTAACCTATAGAGGGTAAAAAACATTTGTCCATATGTTTGATTGATGTACTTGAGGACCTTGTGTGCAACTTTGAAATGTGGTTATCTAGATTTGTCCATTAATTTAGTTAATACATGAATAACATAAACCAAATCAAGTCTTGTTATGGTGAGGTAAATCAATTAACCCAAAAGTCATTGGTATGGAGATGGATTAATTAATGGCTCCATGCTTGTCTGTATGAGTGATAAGTTGTGCTCAATAGAGAATCGTTAAGTTTTTTCACTTAGAAAGCCCGTATCTTTTAAAATTTCTAGTGTATATTTTCTTTGATATAATGTGATTCCTTGGTTTGAGCATGCGACCTCTGTCACCAATAAGCATTTGAGTTTATCCCTATCTTTTTAATTTGAAATGACTAGAAAGAGATTGTTTGGTGTTTGCAATGTCTTCTAAGTTATTTTCTACCAATATTATGTCATTAATATAAACCAATAATGTTATGAAGTTGCCTAAATAGTTTCAAATAAATAATGAGTAGTAAAAATATGATTGATGAAACCTATCATACATGAGAACACTTGACAACTTGATGAACCATTATCGTTAACCATGTTTTATATCATAAATAGATTTGTGCAAATGTCTTCCTTAAAATGCAGCGATGTTAAGTAGCACATGGATGATGGTTGATTTGGTCATCAAAGCAAGTGTTTCTCGATAATCAACACTTGTAATTTAACTATTACCTTTTTACCTTAAATTGAGCCTTGTACCTCTCAATAATGCCATCAAGATGAAGCTTGATTTTATAGATCCATTAGCAACTAATAGATCTTTTATAAGGTGGTAAAGATACAAAACTTTAGATGCGTGTTGGCTTGAAATGGTTAGATTTTATTATCGAACAACCTGTTAAAAACTAGTTAGTTCTTTAAAAATGGTAAGTTGTGTTGTAAAGGCTTTGTGAGTTGGGGGAAGACAATCATAATAGAAAAATAAGAGAGGGTAGACAACACATGATGTCATGACCATGTTCATGAAAGAGAATGAGACAGTTTTAAAAGGAAACATTGCATCAACATAAAAATTATATAAAAATATAGGGAGTTTAGTGGGTTTTGTGGAATGATGAAGTGATGATGGTGGTGTAACAAATGATAGTGGAGGTAAGGTAGGTGATGGATGATACTATAGAGTTAGATCAAAGTATTGGGTTGGTAAAGTTGATTCAGGATTTTCAGTGATGGAAAAGGTTGCAGAAACATCATCGATATAGATTGGTGAATTTGTTATTGAGAAGGAATCCATATCAAATGAGAGTAAAAATATGGGTGAGTGTAGTTAAGAATTTGGGACAGAAAAATGATTGATGGATTAGAAGGAAAATATATCCTCAAATAAAATGATATTTCATAAGACGAAAACCTTTTATAGTGTAAGATCAAACATGTGATTTCCTTTTCGGCCAAGAAGGTCGCCAATAAATATGCAACGGGTTGCTCAAAGATCAAATTTGGTATGGTGATTAACATGTATAGATGCAAAACATAAACAATCAAATACTTTTAACCAAGATTTGACTCCTTCTAAAATAATTTTCAAATAGAGTTTTACCATGAAAAAGAGGTATAGGTGTAAAATTAAGAAGATAAATTAATGTAAGGGTTCACCTCTAAAAAAATTATTTTGGAAGATTTTCTTACAAAAAAAGATCACATGCTACATTGAGTAAATGTCCATATTTGCGTTCAACGACACCATTATCACTTCATACAATTTTAATGTTAGTATTGAATTGATTCTCAACCACATGAAAAAGTTGACTACAATCTCTAATGTTTTTTTTATTTTTGTTTCATTAAATAAACTCGAGTGCTCATAGTCTAATCATGAACTATGATGAGAATATTTTGCACTAGAAAGTGAAGGAAAACGATAACCACCCTAAATATTAACATGGATTAATTCAAAATTAGAGTCATTAAAAATTGAATTTAATGGAAAGGATAATTTGGTTTGTTTAGCCAAATGAAAAATTAAACACTTGTTTGTATTACAAGATTTATTTATTTAAATGGAAATAACATAAATATTTTCTTAGAAGGATGTTCAAGGCGTTGATATTGGAGACTGAGTTTTTTAGTTTGAATAGAATTACAAGTAGCTTTCTTTATTTGGTCGAGATAGTAATGTTTCACTCGCTCAATTATTATCCCAGTCATCTTATACAACAATAGGTCTTATATGACACAAAATTATATGAGAAAAATAGTTATATAAAAGGAATAAAATGTCAACTTATAGATGGAAATCAAGTTTAAATAATAAAAAACTACTATAAATAGGACAATATCAAAAATAAAATTTGGACTGAACAACTTGTTCAATATGAGTGACTTTAGTCGGTGAACATTTGGAAAGTTCATAATATGGTTTTTAATTTATTTTGAATGGGTAAGGAACTTTATGTTACAAATAATATAGTTAATAACACCATTATCCAAGATCCAAATATTTTTCTTGCTATTTTGAGTGACTAAAAAGGGTTTTACCCAAGAATTTTCATGATTATGAATGTTATTGATTTGATTGGCTATAAAGAATTTACTAACATGTTCAAGATTTGTTTGCATTGATCTTGGAAAAAGTGGAAGTTGGATGCACTTTATTTCTTGTCAAACATGTAATATAACTTGATTCCTTTTGAAACAATGTTGTTCTTTTTCAGCAACAACCCTTTTCTTGCGACAAGTCTCAAAAGTGTGTCCTTTCTAATCATAAAAAAAATGAATTTTATATGTGAACGACAATTCTTGGTGTTGTAATTTATTATGTGACATTTTCTACACTTGATACCACTATTTTTTAGATGGGATTCTTGCTTTGTGTTTTTAATAACAAAGACAACTACTTCTATTTGTGTCAAGACTTTTCCATTTGAAACCTCTTATTGTTTTTCATGAAAAATAATAAGTGAGTACGTCTTGTTTGCTCCTGAAAACAGGTGTAGAAGTAAAGTGTTAATATGAACCGAAGCATATGAAACGTTTATACCCAGGAGAAACTTCATTTTTTTCATATTTAGTTAGTGTTGTAAATCTAAATTTTATCATAAATCTAATGTAATTTTTATGATAGTTTTTAATTTAAATAAAATATAATTAATACTTTACAATTAGATCATCATGAATATTAAATATTAAGACGTCTATTATAAATTATGATTTTTATTTTTTATGAAAAATAGTTTTAATCTTGATAATTTTTTTATTTTTGGTAGAAAAACCCATCTTCATTCTCAATAAATAAACTCGGTTTTCATTTTTTTAATGAAAAAATGGAAAATAATAAAAAAATAGTAATTGAATAGACTTATTTTTGCGTACAGTTATAACAACTTTGCTTTAAACATTGCCATCTACTGGCTAGTATTGACTACAAATACTATGATCCGGTGCTATTTGCCTTTTTTTTTTTTTTTTATAGCTGCTGCTAGAAGATTAATCTTCACTGTGGGTTAATTTTTTTATTATATAAAAAAATATCTAGAGATTGCTAAAATGTTTCCTAGTAAAAAAAATTTTATTATAATAAATTCAAGATCCAATGCATATTTTAAATACTAAGACCTTGACATATCAATGATATTT
>Ga0325414_1006884_pt1 | contig 12090 bp, 9 predicted proteins | sample PopdelMetagenome_8_FD_206183 | JGI IMG/M metagenome (GOLD analysis project Ga0325414, IMG submission 206183) | Populus deltoides microbial communities from Bellville, Georgia, United States - Leaf-PdKOR-R3 | ecosystem: Host-associated > Plants > Phyllosphere > Phylloplane/Leaf | place: USA... | reverse complement strand
CATCCTTGAACCAATTTCAAATTGATTGCTGATTTTTAACTCCGATGCAGCTTCAATCATTCCAATTTGACTCGTCAAGGCCCTTTGTAGTTGTTTCGCTCTCGCTCTTGTCATTGGACCATCTGAATCCTCTTGCATATTAGTTTTAGCTTTACAAGATGGATTATAATTCCCATGATGCACATCACATTCTTTGGATTCTCGATATCACAAGCCCCATATGGATACACATGTTTCACAATGGGGAGGTTGGCCATATCTTATTCCTAAAGAGGGGAAGATTATTTAATTCTTTTCCTAACTTAGGAAGGAAAGTAATTAAATCAGCAACAAAGGAGGAAATTTATTTTCTTAGTTGTCCAAGCTAAACAAGGAAATCCAAGCTAATCAAGGACATCAAGGGGGGCAGCGAAGCAAATTTTCCAAATCATATTTTTCCTAGTTTATTTAAGACTTCTTAAGGTTGATAAATCTAATTCTAGCATATTTAGGATGGTAATTTTCAGATTTTTATTATTTTCTTCTAAGTCTTTGGGATATTATTACTTATTTGGGTCAATTGTAAGTGGGCTTAATATAAGTCCACCTAAGGGGGTCCATTAGGGTTTATTTAAGTCTAGAGTTAGTATAAATAAAGGCATAACCAGACATGTAAGTTAGACAATTCAGATTAATTAAACTTCTTGTTTGCCGCACTTTGTGTGTGTGTGTTGGTGAGATAATCTCCCTTTCATGGTTCTCTAAAGAACTGAAAAACAACTTATCGAAGAACAACTGTCTTTGTGGCATCATCCTTATACTTCTCGTTCGGGAATCAACGTTGGGTGGGGTTCTCTGTTTCCAATAGTGCTGGTGCCTAGGTACAAGTTATCTTTGTGTCACACTCCTATCAAACCTGATTTACTTGGCTTTCCGGGAATTGATGTCTTTGCGTGTGGGTTACGTGACCATGTGATTACAAGGTTCGCATCAAGATGTGACTTGCTTGCATTGGTACCATGTCTCACAAAACTTCATCAACATATTTCCCAATCGAAAATGAAACCACGACCTGTTTAGTCACTTTCATTTCACCACTATCATTCAGCCATTACAATCTATATGGTTTAGCATGCTTAACAGTACACAAATTCAATTTACTAACAAGGGTGGTACTACAAACATTAACATAGCTTCCACTATCTATAATTAAACCACACACCTTGCTTTGTACATAACAACACGTATGGAAGATGTTCTCTCTTTGGTGATTAGCTTCGTCTTCCTTGACCTGAACCTGAAGTGTTCGCCTTATAACCAAGGATTCCTCAACCGGTAATGCTAACTCATCCCCATCACTATCCTCCAATGGTAGCATGCCTTCACAGTCAGATCTGTCACTTTCAGATTCTATATCACAATTATCTCTAATAATCATGAATCTCTTATTTGGACACTCTAGAGCATAATGTCCATGTCCTTGACACGTGAAACATTTAACATCACAAGTACGTTTAGGTTGAGTTTCAAATTTACCTTTGGCACCAGTAGGGACATCAACTTTAGCCTTTGGTGTTTCGTTTCTGGAAGGAACAAAAGACCTCGGCTAGAGAATACCCTCTCTTTTTAGATTTGGCTTCCAAGATGATGAAGAACCCGAATTAAACGCAGGCCGAACATGTCCCTTCCTAAGTTGTCTCTTCATCTTCGTAGCCATATGAACCATGTCCTCTAGCTCCAATAGTGCTGGAGCTCCACCACATTGGCAATGTCCCGATTCAACCCATTAAGAAATTTAGCCATGTTGGCTTCTCTATCCTCAACAACATTGGCCCGAATCATTGCTATCTCCATCTCTTTGTGATATTTATATACTGTCTTTTTACCTTGATTCAGACCTTGGAGCTTCAGATATAAGTCTCTGGAATAGTGGTTTGGCACAAATTGTCTCCTCATTAAGACTTTCATCTCCCCCCAAGTCTGAACGAGTCACTCCCCATTCCTCCATTTGATTATAATTTGATCCCACCAAATCAATGCATACTTCGTAAACTCAATTATCACCAATTTCACCTTCTTCTGTTCAAAATAGCTATGGCAATCAAAAATCCAATCTACCTTTTTCTCCCACTCCAAATTAGCCTCGGGATCATTTTTACCTTGAAAGTTAGGAATTTTTAGTTTGATGTTGTCCAAGTCCCCATCCATATCTTCATAAGTGCCCATGCCACAAAAATTCACATTCCTCCTAGCCTTGTTTAGTCCAGACCTGATTCCTTGGCTAGCAGATGCAAAATCATAGTCGTCTTCACCCGCATCTGCGTTTTCGTCAACAAACTCTTCAAAATTAGATCTGACATTCCGTAGAGCCTAGGGACTGTATTTCCTCGGCGACCAGCCTCACTATTCTATTGCTTTATCGAATTCACCTCACCTTTCAGAACCTTGTACGTCCTGGACAACAGCTCAAGTTGCTAGCCTATGGCTCGCAATTGGAAACCACGTTAGCGTTTTGTGTCGCTGATTCGTTGTTTTCAGACATTCTTTGGATCTGCAAAATTTGGTTAGTAGCACAAAATATACCCTCACACCTCTCGTGTATCACATAAAAAACAAATTCAAAGCTTTTCACTCTAATAAGCTCATGACGCCTTTTACCTCACAATTTGCTTTCTTTTAATTTTCTTTAGAAACTGAAATCAACAAATCAAAATCAGTAGCCTTCACAGTGTACTATAATTATAATATTCAGACTCAATAATCAATAAATATACTGAAAACAAAGCAAAACAAAACAACGATTACGATTTCGCGAGTAGTCATGCAAATTCGTATGAATTGTGGACGAAACGAAGACACGAAATAAAACAGAAGCGAATATTAGCGAAAAAAGTTAGTTGACTCTTAGATAAATCAAATATAATAGAAACTTGATGTAACAGATTTTTACGTAAAGATCATGTTTTGAAACTTGACGCAAATCTAACATGTTACGCAATTTTTACATAACAAAATTGAAACCCAGACCAAACAATCTTGAAATGACCTCAAATTCAAAATTTAGTATTATAATACCAAAAAAACAACAAAACTCAATTTATAGGTCGTTCTCTTATGTCTAGGTACCCAAACCCCTTGTATGAGCAGTTTGTGACAAAATTGAACCTCCAATTAAAACTTCCAGAAGCTGATATCAAAAAAAGCCCAAATTTAATATATGGTGCGATATCATCTCCAATACACAAAATATGAAGTTTCAATAGATTCTAAGGTGGTTTGCTTATGGTTCACTAAGAGTAGTGTGTCTGTGGCAGAATTGAACCTCAAATTAAAACCTCAAGCAAACAATATCAGAATAAGTTCAAATTTTACATATAATGCGATCTCACACCCAATAGACTGAATATGATGTTTCAATTGATTCCGAGGTGGTTTTCTTATGGTTCTCCAAGAGTTGTGTTTTTGCGGCAAAAATTGAATGATCCTTCAAATTTCAACTAATCCCTCTCTCTCTGATGCGAACCTCGTGATCACGAAACCCACAATCAAGATTGAGATCTGATCCTGGAAAGCCAAAATAGATCTGATAGGAATGTGACACAATGGAAACCTGCCCCAAGACACCAACACTATTGGATTGAGTAGAATGATGCCACGAAGCCAGTTAATATTCAATAAGTCAGATTCAGTTCGTTCAAGAACTGAAGAATACAAGAATCACTCTCAAATGTTAAAACTGAAAAATTCAGAAGTAATTATCATCAAAGCTGTCAAAATTTTGGCTTACATGAGTTTAAATAGTTCTTGAAAAATTAACCCTAATGGACCCCTTATGTGGACTTATATGAGGCCCACTCAAAACTGACCCAAACTCTAAACTGAAAAGCCCATAACATAATCCAAACAAGCCTTGGATCCTAACTGAAAACAAAGAATTAATTAAGCCCAAACATGAAAGAAAATAATAAAAATAACTAACTTGTCATTAAATACCACCAGCCCTTCTTTCCTTGTATAGCAAGGATTAATAAGGAATCCTTATAAGAAAAGGATTCTGAAACATTAATGAATCCTTGCGCCACTTGGAGATTATATTGTAGCTCATTAAAGATCCTTGTAGAACTAGGAAATTCCCAAAACAAGCTCCCACATCCTTGTAAGAAAAGGATCCTTGCAAAATAGGAAGTCCACAAGTCAAAAGAAAGCAAATAACAGAATACATATAGCCTGTTCGGACCTATATTGCAAGTTCTTTTTGAACATGGATTCTCCTGAAAATGTACCTCAACATAGAAAAATACCTCTGGAATCTTCTAGTAAAGTTTCAGCTCGATCCAACTGTTGAATTTGAAGTTATGCTCAATAGCGTAAAACTGAACGGTAGAAAATTTTACGCTAAAATCTGAATCTGACCTTGCTTGGTTCGTATAACAAGGCTGAACCATATCTCTCTCTCTCTCTCTCTCTCTTTTTCTTTTTAATATACTTATATGATTAGAGACAATACCAAGATGAAATATAACCTTTTTGTTTTTTGCTTAGATGACGCTGACATGAAGAACAAGAAGATGGACGCAAACACTGAAAAACTTAAAGAAACACTAAAAAAAAAAATAACAGAAGGATATGACCTTGTTTCAGAGCCTAGCTCTGATACCAACTGATGCGAACCTCGTGATCACGCAACCCACAATCAAGATTGAGATATTATCCTGGAAAGCCGAGAAAGGTCTGATAGGAGTGTGACACAATGAAAACCTGCCCCAAGGCACCAACACTATTGGATTGAGTAGAATGACGCCACGAAGCCAGTTAATCTTCGATAAGTAATTATCATCAAAGCTGCTAAAATTTTGGAAGCACATGAGTTTAAATAGTTCTTGAAAAAGTAACCCTAATGGGCCCCTTATGTGGACTTATATGAGGTCCACTCAAAACTGACCCAAAACCCTAAACTGAGAAGCCCATAACTTAATCCAAACAAGCCTCGGATCCTAACTGGAAACAAAGTATTAATTAAGCCCAAACAATACTTGGGCTGTAGCTAACAAAATAAAATAAAGCTCCTAATATTAAATCCACGTTCTGTCATGAGAAAAAGAGAAGGAAGTAAAATATTACTGAACAGATTCGAGACTTATTTATAGCCTTCCATGTAGCCCCTTAATCCTAGAAACCAAAGGAAAAGGTAGCCACCCATGTTTTTTGCAAGTTGTAGCAGGATTCTTTTGTTTCCTTTGATGTCCTCACCTCATGGCCCAAATAAGGTTGTCTTGGACCCCTCCTGCACATGGATAAGATGTACTAGGGTCTCCTTTTGATACTCTAATGGACCTTTCAATTCTGACTTGGTTGAAACATTCAAAACCAATGCATTCAATGCCTCTTTCAATGCCTTTGTCTTGGACCGAGTCATTGGACCATTTGGAACATGTAATGGGTCCTTGCTGGTGTTTCTGGGCTGGTCCACATCACAATCCCCTTTATCTACACAACCTTCTCAAAGAAGATATATGAAACCTTTCGAAAAGATTAAACAGAAGGTTGCTTTGGAGAAAGTCCAATCTAAAGTAAAAACCACATTTTAGAAACCGATAAAACCCTCTACGGGAATTTCTTAAAAGAGTTTCAGTTGTCATCAACAAATCCAAGACTTTTAAAGATTTTTCTTTTTGAAAAGATTTTTGAGCTGAAAAAAAAAAGCCTTTTATTTGAGAAAAGACAAAGTAAAGCATTAATAAGAATATGATAAAAAGCAATGACAAATCATGCATCTTTTGAAAAGGGTCACTAAAAAGGGTTGGGGATTTCTTCTTTCAGATGGGATGGGTAAGAAGGATAGCATGAGAGACAGATCTCAGCATATGATTTCAAACACATGGACAAGTTCATGCCAAGAAAGAGTTCTACGAAATGGAAGGGACCTATGTTTCAAAACCAGATAAAGATGCATGCATGTCATCTAACCTTAAAGCATTGCATATACATTTTTTATTCCTACAGGAAAATCCTTAAAGAAGTCCAGCAAGAATTGAAAAAAAAAGAGGAATCATTGAGCTGATAATAACAGAGAATCATGGTTGTGACCATAGAACGAGAAGAAGACAAGATGACCTTTACTGTTAGGAAAATCTCGAAGAAATAAGAAGATCAATTTTGTCATCATGAAGAGTCTTCAGGTCAACCCTGCGATCGGGAAGCACCAAGTTTTCCAACCTTATCATTAAGAAGAAAAACGAAAAAAAAACCCCCCATGAAAATAAATCGTATGAGTGTGTGGGCCAGTCGTCCCTGAAAATAGACCAGGATGTACATGTGTGGGCAAGTCAGCCGTGAAAATAGACCAATGTGAGTATGAGGCAGGTCGCCCATGAAAATAGACCGTGTGAGTGTGTGGGCCAGTCGCCCCTGAAAATAGACCTGAATAAACATGTGTGGGCAGGTCGCCTATGAGCATAGACCAATATGAATGTGAGGGTAGGTTGTCCATTAAAATAGACCGTGTGAATATGTGGGGTGATCGCCCTTGAAAATAGACCAGGATGAACATGTGTGGAAATAGACCGTGTGAATATGTGGGCTGGTCGCCTTTGAAAATAGACCAGAATGAACATGTGTGGGTATGTCGCCCCTGAAAATAGACCAATATAAGTGTGAGGGCAGGTCCCCTATGAAAATAGACCGCGTGAGTGTGTGGGTCGATCGGCTCTGAAAATAGACCAGGATGAACATATGTGGGTCGATCGCCCCTGAAAATAGACCAGGATGAACATGTTTGGGCTGCTCACCCGTGAAAATAGACCAATGTGAGTGTGAGGGCAGGTTGCCCGTGAAAGTAGACCGTGTGAGTGTGAGGGCCGGTCGCTCTTGAAAATAGACTAGGATAAATATGTGTGGGCAGGTCGCGCCTAAAAATAGACCAATGTGAGGGTGAAGGCAGGTCGCCACGAAGATAAACCGTGTGAGTGTGTGAGCCGGTCGCCCCTGAAAATAGACCAGATTTGATTCTCCTAGCTTATATAGGACTTCTAAAGGGCAACAAATCTGATCCTATTATATTTAGGATATTAAATTCGGATTTATTATTGTTTTGCGTCACCTTTAAAAATTCGGTTTCTTTCTGTTGTTTTTTATTGCTGCAGTTTATTTTCATCATATCCAACATATTTGGTGTTGTTTCATCATTTTGCATATTTTATTTCTGTTTTTATTCCAGTCTTCAGTTTCGTTCATATTTCGGATAGATTCGCTCGCTACTCGCGAGACTATCATTGTAGTTTTGTATTGCTTGTTTTCTGGTTTTTATTGCTTCTTGAATCATATATATATATATGGATTGCGCTGCCAAGTTGGTTCTATTTGGTGTTGGTTTTAGTTGCGTAAGAACCGCAAGAAGGTGAGACAAGAGGTATGAGCGTGTGAGGATATTAAGAGTGTTTGAGCAAAACACAAGCGATGTGAGGATTTTTTTTACCACTAACCAATTCTTGCAGGTACTATTATGTCAGATCAAAACAACACACCACCCCCTCCCGATGTAAAACTTAAATTCCAAATGGAAGCCATGACGAAGATGATGGAAATAATGAATTTTGTGATGGGGAATGTGTGTGACAGACTTGAGAAAGGTTGGGGCTGAACTAAAATCAAACAATGATAGTGGGGTTGAAAGGCCAACGTGGGCTGATTATAAGGTGTACGTTGATGATATTGTTGATGGTGGTTTTAAGGATGAGACCATAGGCCACTGGGAAGGTTTTCGGCAGCCTAGAAACCGAAAGGGATTTCATGTATTTTGATGAGGTGTTATAGCAAAAGAAAAGGAGGATTCAAAAGGATAGGTGGTATCAAATGGAGAGAAATAAAGAGATTAGTGTTCTAAAAAAAAGAATCCAATAGTCTATCTCGTCTTCTAGGGGAGATGAAGCAAGAACTTGATGTGTTAATTGCAACAATAAATGCCTAGTAAACTTCAGAAAGAGAGGACAAAATACGCTGCAATGATGATATACGAAATAGAATTGCTCCTACTCTCATCCAAAGTTGTTGGCGACGATTGTTGGCAAGACAAGAACTCCAAAGGCTTCAAAAGGAGGCTAAGGAATTTAACTTGTTGTCCATTTAACTTGGTGATTCGAGGATGAATCATCTTGAAGACAGAGGGAATGATACGATCCAGGAAAGGTCAAATTCAGATTTTGACGTAAAATATGCAACTATCCAGTTTTATGGCAACAGTCATAATTCTCAATCTGACTATTGGATCGAGCTGAAATTATATGTGGAGTCTACTGACATATTTTCCTACCTTGGTTTCAAATTTATGGTCAATTGGAGTTCCAAAAGGCATCGAAACAGTGGTCAACAGAGGTTGTATGAATTTTTTTATTTATTTACTTTTGACTTGTGGACTTCCTATTTGGCTAGGATTATTTTTCTAAATGGATATGGAAGCTTATTTTGTGAATCTCCTAATTCTATAAAGATCTTTAATATGCTGCAACACAGTTTCCAAGTGTGGCAAGGATTCATAAATGTTTCAAAATCCTTTTCTTACAAGGATTCCTTATTCATCCTAGCTACAAAAAAATAAAAGAAGATTTCAGAATTAATTCTATCTTCAGATTTGATTCTCCTAGCTTATATGGGACTTCTAAAGGGCAACAAATCTTAGTTTAGGGTTTATTTATATTATTTGGGTTTAATTGTAAGTGGGCATCATATAAGTCCACATAAGGGGTCCCTTAGGGTTGATTTTAGTTTGGAGTCACTATAAATAAGGGCATAACCTAACATGTAAGGTTAGACAATTCAGATTACTAAAACTTCTTATTTGTCGCACTTTGTGTGTGTGTGTGTGTGTGTGTGTTGGTGGGATAATCTCCTTTCCATAGTTCTTTAAAGCACTGAAAAATGACTTATCGAATAACAACTGTCTTCATGGCATCATCCTTATACTTCTTGTTCGCGAATCAATATTCATTGGGTGGGGGTTTTCTGTTTCCAATAGTGCTGGTGCCTAGGTACAAATTATCTTTCTGTCACACTCCTATCAAACCTGATTTACTTGGCTTTCGGGGAATTGGTGTCTTTGTGTGTGGGTTGCGTGACCACGTGATCACGAGGTTCGCATCAACCACCATCATCTTCACCTTCTCAAAACCAGGTATGTTTGCTGCCATTCTTAGTTCCTGCAAGCAAAACGATGCATGTTAGCATGTAAAAAAACAAAGAAAACATAAAGCCAACACCTAAAATTGTCAGTTGGAACACTCTGTTTTTTTTTTCATTCTCACTATCTGCGAGAAGGATGATGAACAGTGCGAAGGTAGGTCACTGGCGTGGGCAGTGACCAAGCTGGGCTGGCTAAGTCCAGCTTAGCCACGCATGCAGGTTGGGTCCAGCTCGAAAAAAAAAATTTTCTTCAAAAAAAATTATTTCAAAAATTTGTGATTTTCCCAAATCTTTTTACTGTATTTTGATCAATATTGGTTTGTATTTTTATACTGTAAAGATACAAATCTGGTATTAAAATACCTGGTTTTCGTCAAAACATTGAAAAATAAAAAAAAATGTATTTTTATGCATACGGCCAAGTTTCTCAAAAAAATAAAAAAAATCATATTGTATTTTCATATAACAAAGAAAATTTCAAAAAAATATGTATTAGCATGCATTTTGGCTTTAATAACCAATTTATTAAAGTCACAAGAACTAGGCCAATATTTCAAAAATTCCAAAAAAAATTATTTTGTTTTCTTTTAATATTTGGGGTTATGACTTTATATGTAAGATGTATTCCGTATATTAAATTATTTGTTGACGTTAGAACGATTAGGTTTTACCCATTAAAATAAGGATCTCTTTACCGAAGAGAACTTTTTTGAAACCGTAGACGGATCAACAACTAGAAAACAAAACAAGACCTTGGATTTTATTAGACAATAAAACAATGTAGCTTACCTTAGGTAGGGCGTATTTGGGGTGCTAATATCTTTCCTTTACACAACCAGTCCCCGTACCCGATCTATGAGACCAATTAGGGTTCCTAATGACCAAGATACTATGTGGCGACTCCCATTCCATTTTTTTCACTTGTAAAAGACAAGAATTCCTTGTCTCCCCACATTTGCCATATTTTTAGATAATACAACGCCTAAAATTTAAGAGTGGATGTTTTTCGCCGCGACACCACACACGTGCGACAGTAGTAATGGTCAAGAAAAAGAATGGCAAGTGGTAGATGTGTGTGGACTTCACATATTTGAATAAAGCTTGCTTAAAAGACAATTATCCCCTCCCAAAAATTGATTGACTAGTGGATTCCACTTTAGGTTTTGAGTATTTGAGCTCTTTAGATGCAAATTCTAGGTATCACTAGATCCTTGTGCATCCAAATGACAAGGAAAACATAGCTTTTATAACCGACGAATGAATATTCTGTAACAGATCTATACCCTTTAAGTTGAAAAATACTGGAGCTATGTACCAGCAAATGGTGAACAAAATATTCAAGAATCAACATGTAAGGATTATGAAGGGCTACGTTAATGATATGCTAGTAAAGAGCATGTTGAACAACATCTCCTAGACCTGGATGAAGTATTCTCTATACTTAATCATCATTAGATGAAACTTAATCTTTTCAAATATGTCTGCGCCATCAAACAAGGAAAATTCTTGGGCTTCTTGGTGAGCAGTAGAGAAATTAAGTTTAGTGCTAAAAAATTCAAGCTATTTAGAAACATATCCAATTTTAAATGGACTCTAGATACTGGTCTTAGCCCAGGGAAAGTGAAAACTTTTTTCTTTATTTAGGAGTATTGGACTCAGCGATGAACGTTGTTTTGGTTAGAGAGGATGAAGGAATATAACATCCAGTTTATTACTCCACTCATAATCTCCATGATGCTAAAACCATATATTTAAAGGTGGCCCTCGCTCTAGTAAGTGTCATAGGAAGCTCAAACTATATTTCCAAGCTCACCAAGTCACAGTACTCTCGGATCAGCCTCTACAACAAATCCTCTATAAATTAGAGATGTATGGATGACTAGTGAAATGAGATATTAAATTAGGAGGATTTAAACTTCAATACAAACCTTAATTAGCTATATAGGGTGAAGCCTTGGTAAATTTCATTACTTAGTGTTCTTTTTAGGGTTCCATTAGTATACTTGAATCCCTACCTTTAACCATAATTTCACATATATCTATGGAGCAATCCCTGATAATTTCTCATTGGAAATTGTATGTTGATGGTCTTCTAATGTTAATGGGAGCTGGGATAATATTGGTTAGTCCTAAAAACCAAGTCTTGAATATAGAGTTTGCTTTGAGTTTCCAACAATGAAAAATATATCAGAGTATGAAGTCCTCCTAACAAGATTACATCTCTCAAAGACTCTAAAGGCATATCCACTTGAAGCTCATAGTGACTCCTAGTTAGTGGTTAGTCAATGCCAAGGAATTTATAAAGCCAAAGAACCAATTATGCAGCGATATCTTTAGAAGGTCCTAATCTTATCTTCTTAAGGAAAATAATGTCAGAAATATTTCAATCACTCATATTCCAAAGGAAGATAACCATTGAACAAATCTCTTATGTAAATTAGCAAGCTCCAATATTGTAGATTTGCTAGTGGATGTCTAGGTTGAAATCCTAGAAAATCCGAGTATAGGTGAAGAACAACTTGTTGTCACTCCCATCAACATGGAGGAAGATTGGAGAACCTCAATAAAAAATTACTTACTTACTGAGAATTACCTTCAAATAAAAATAAAGCTATTTGCCTAAATGGGCGAGCAGCGAGGTATTGTATCCTTGACAACTTATACGATCCGAGCTAGGATAGATTCAAATTTTGGTGTAAAATTTTTTAATATCAAGTTTTATGTTGTCAAGCATACTTTTCTTACAAGAATTCCTTCTTCATACTAGCTTCACAAGGATAGAAAGGCTGGTGGTATTTACTGACATATTGATTAGCTTATTTTGTGAAGTTTTTTAATCATACAAAAAAGGTTAAAGGAAGGAAACAAAAGTTTCCATGTTATGAGAGGATTTATTGAAGCTACAATTAATTATCTTAGACAAATAAGGAAACTAAA
>Ga0325414_1006882_pt1 | contig 12093 bp, 9 predicted proteins | sample PopdelMetagenome_8_FD_206183 | JGI IMG/M metagenome (GOLD analysis project Ga0325414, IMG submission 206183) | Populus deltoides microbial communities from Bellville, Georgia, United States - Leaf-PdKOR-R3 | ecosystem: Host-associated > Plants > Phyllosphere > Phylloplane/Leaf | place: USA... | reverse complement strand
CTTCAGTGCAAGAGAATTAACATCATTGTAGTGATTGCCCCTTGCAATTTCCTCTAGACACTGTAAAACAGAGTCATGATACTCTGGATTGCTGGAGACATCAGCACCTTGTGGGGGGATGAAAATTTAGGAAAATAAAAGAGAAACCAACAAGAAGTATAAGAAGGACCTCATTTAGGGATAGATGTAACAAAACGTTAACGTTAAAATTCAAGATAAGGATGACATACCTCCAATCTCCTCATTCTGAATTGGACTGCCTAGCTTTTTCCGTATTGTTTGAACAATATTTGCTGTAAATCCTGACACTCCACTACAAAGGAAAAGAAAAATTGGCAGTGAGCATTATAGTCAATTGGATTCGTGCATGTAAGGATTTATATACAAGAAAGGACACGGTGTTACTCAAAAAACTTGCACTCATGGGATTTTGAGTTCTTTTTTATGTGTAAGCATATCAAACTACTTATTCGAGGTAGACTTCCCACCAAGGAACTCAAAAATTGTGTCTGATATTATTTTCAAGACATAACACATGATATGAAATCATCTCCAGGGATTAGTGTATTCTAAGAATAAAAATGAAAGTAAGAGTACCCGATATATTGAGCAACATATCCAGCAGAATGAGCAAAGGCGTCCGCATAATCTGGAAAAGAATAAGATGATGAACAGGCAGCTTGTTTGCTCGAAGAAGGCATTGGAGAAGACCAGGCAAGAGGACAAGATGATCAAAAGAAATCAATTGGGGAAGGTTGAGAAAGGATCAACAGAAGGGGGGTGTTGTGTCTGTGTGTGTGTATAGTGTATCCATGGGAGGGGGGAGGTGGGGCCAGAACTTTTTGAAAGTGCCTAAGTGCGTATGGGAACCTGTTAACTTGCTGCCTCTCATTCAACTTTGAATTGTTTCTAAGTGTCACCCTTGTTATTCTAAGTGTCACCCTTGTTAAGTAATATCTAGTTTTATTTATTAAGGGTAGAATAGTATTTTCAGTTTAACTTATATATAATTTCTTTGTATTTAGATTAACTTAAGCATTCATAATAAACATATTATTCAGAATTCTAGCCTCTTTTTATGTTTCATCTTAATTACTTTAACATGGTATCAGAGCCTAGTTGATCGAACCCTTGGCTTGTTAATTTTATGGAACTCGCTGCCTTTGTAGAAATCATGTTCACCAATGTCAGAGTCACTGCTCGTATCAAAATCGTTATCATCATCCACTTCATTCCCTGTAGGATGTTCCAGCACGCTCAATGCATTCCTTTGAAGCTTAACTTTAGATCCATTTTTCAAAACATCAGACATGAGTTGTTTGACCTATTAAAAGATGGAGGATGAAGATCAGGTTTTGTGCTTGTGGCTGAAGAATTAATATTTGAAACTTTATTTTAGATTCTTCAGCTTTTGCAATTTGGTATTTCTGTTCCGTCTCTGTAATTGTTTTGGTATTTCGTATTCTCTTCGGTTTCTGCAATTTGGTATCAGCTTCTGTAATTTGGTATTTCTGTTCTGTCTTTGCAATTATTTTAGTATTTCGTCTTCTCTTCGGTTTCTGCAATTTGGTATCAGCTTCTGCAATTTGGTATTTCCGTTCTGTCTCTGCAATTATTTTGGTATTTTTTCTCTTCAGTTTCTGCAATTTGGTATTTGAGTTAAGTTTCTGAAAAAAAAAAAGGGAGTGATATTTTGTCTTCTGCTTCTGCAAAATCTGGTATTTCGACTTTCCTTCAACTTCTGCAATTTGGTATTTCTTCTTCTCTTCAGTTTCTGCAATTTGGTATTTGCGTTCAGTTTCTGCAAAAAAAATAAAAATAAAATTGGAGTGATATTTTGTCTTCCGCTTCTGCAAAATCTGGTATTTCGACTGTCCTTCAGCTTCTGCAATTTGGTATTTCTGTCTGTCTTTGCAATTGTTTTGGTATTTCATCTTCTCTTCAGTTTTTGCAATTTGGTATCAGCTTCTGCAATTTGGTATTTCTGTCTTGTCTCTGCAATTGTTTTGATATTTTGTCTTCTCTTCAGTTTCTACAATTTGGTATTTGAGTTAAGTTTCTGCAAAAAAAAAATTTGGAGTGATATTTTGTCTTCCGCTTCTGCAAAATCTGGTATTTCGACTGTCCTTCAGCTTCTGCAATTTGGTATTTCTGTCTGTCTCTGCAATTGTTTTGGTATTTTATCTTCTCTTCAGTTTTTGCAATTTGGTATTAGCTTCTGCAATTTGGTATTTCTGTTTTTTCTCTGCAATTGTTTGGGTATTTTGTCTTCTCTTCAGTTTCTACATTTGGTATTTGAGTTAAGTTTCTGCAAAAAAAATTTTGGAGTGATATTTTATCTTCCGCTTCTGCAAAATTTGGTATTTCGACTTTCCTTCAGCTTCTGTCATGGCATTTACTACCAAAGAGATTGTTTGGTTACGTTGGTTACTTGCTGATATGAGAGTTTTCTTTTCTGTTTGGTTACGTTGGTTACTTGCTGATATGAGAGTTTTCTTTTCTCATCCTACTCCTATAAATTGTGACAACCAGAGTTCTATTCAGATTGCTCACAACTCGGTTTTTATGAGCGAACTAAGCACATTAAGATCGATTGTCATCTTACTCGTCATCATCTCAAGTATGGCACAATTACTTTGCCTTTTGTTCATTCTTCCTTGCAGATTGCAGATTTCTTTACTAAGACGCATTCCATATCTCGTTTTCGTTTTCTAGTTGGCAAACTCTCGATGCTTGTAGATGCCGCATCGTGAGTTTGAGGGGAGATGTTAAGTAATATTTATCTAGTTTTATTTATTAAGGGTAGAATAGTATTTTCAGTTTAACCTATATATAATTCCTTTGTATTTAGATTAACTTAAGCATTCATAATAAACATATTATTCAGAATTCTAGCCTCTTTTTATGTTTCATCTTAATTACTTTAACAACCCTAACACTGAGTGTCATTGGAAAATAAACAGATTACAAATTAATTTTAATGGATTAATAATATAGTATCATTTAATAATTAAAATCTAAGAAAATTGAATATATTTTAATACTTCACATTTATTCATTTGGGATTTCCGAGCACATTTTTTAAAAATACTAATAGTAAAAATAGCTTTTGTGTCTTTTTTTTATTAACAGAAGTACAATGCATATAAAACTTATATTCTCGATCCATTTTCCATTTTCCTATTTTTTATAACAAAAATGTAACTCTTCATTCAATTAAGCCTTTCCTAATCTCCAACATAACACCTTTTATTATTATTATTATTATTCATCAACTAGAATGAGTTCAAATAGCAAGAAATAAATCAACAAAAAATTATTTATTATCTAATAATATTAAAGATTAAAATGAAGCTAAATGCCTTCAAGTGAAAAAAATAAGTATGAAGTCTATATATTGCTTGACTTTTTTTATGTGTAATTAACAATTTCTGGAAGCAACAATTTCTTAATGACAGGGAGGGACTGTTAAAATCTTTAGTTTCAACTAAATTTTTAATAGATCAAAATAACATCTTATTCAGATAATAATAAAATTGGTATTTATTTTTTAAACTATAATAATCATTTATTAATAACAACAAAAAAGAGTGCAATATTGAACTATTATCTTATTTGACTAAAGAATCGCAGTTACGGGCTTTCTTTATAATTAATAATAATAAAAAAAGGATAAAAATAAAAGTCATGGGTTGCATCTTACCTTCAGTGCAAGAGAATTAACATCATTGTAGTGCTTGCCCCTTGCAAAACAGAGTCATGATACTCTGGTTTGCTGAAAACAGCAGCACCTGCAGAGGACGAAGATTAAGGAAAATAGAAGGAGAAACCCACAAGAAGTATAAGAAGGACCTCATTTAGGGATAGATGCAGCAAAACGTTAACGTTGAAATTCAAAGATAAGGATGGCATACCTCCAATCTCCTCATTCTGAATTGGACTGTCTAGCTTTTTCAGTATTGTTTGAGGAATATTTTCTGTTAATCCTGACACTCCACTACAAAGGAAGGAAAAATTGGCAATAAGCATTAGGGCAAATCAAGTCAGGATAAAACATAAATGTTTCTCTTTACCATGACTCATGAGCATGGAACTCAAAAATTGTGTCTGATAGTATTTTAAGACATAACACATGATATGAAATCATCTCCAGGAATTGGTGTATTCTAAGAATAAAAATGAAAGTAAGATTACCCGATATATGGAGCACCATATCCAACAGAATGGGCCGCTGCCTCAATAACCGGCCTCGAGGTCTGTACCAAGCCTGTTTCATGCTGAGCAAAGGCGTCCGCATTATCTGGAAAAGAATAAGATGATGAACAAGCAGCTTGTGTGTTCGAAGAAGGCATTGGAGAAGACCAGGCAAGAGGACAAGATGATCAAAAGAAATCAATTGGGGAAGGTTGAGAAAGGATTAACTGAAGTGGGGGTTGAAAAGGGGTGGAGGAGGAAGGGAAAACAGAGAAAGTGCTGCCCTAATGAAGTTGAGCTGGTTATTGCCATTGTTTTGTCAACATTTTCAAATCTCGTAGCTAGAACAAGCGCTAAGGTCATTGTCAAAGGAATAGTATCGTTTCACACAAGGTGCTGTGTACTCGTCCACCGGGCATAAGAGTGGGATGAAGTAACTAATGTCAGCAAGCAATCTCTACATAACTCTATATAGAGACACTAAAAAGATGCAATCTTTTTTTAACTCTCTTGCTGGGTTTTGTTTTTTTCTTTCTTCGTTGACTTTGTTGAACTTTTGAAGATGGAATGGTAAAATCAGGGTTATATTGGTTTCTACTATAAAAACAAACAACCCCTCCTGCACCTCAGGGTTAACTAAACCGTTGAGATAGTTATATTTTCCCTTCCTCCTGTTATATCGGCCGCAGTTGGACGCTTATTTGGATCGGGCTGCAGGCATTTATTGATGAAGTCTTTCAAAGTATGTGAGAGTGAATTAGGAATAATAGGTCCTGTGCCCTTTCTAATGGCCCGTTCTAAGGCCAAGGCATCCCTGAAATGATACTGTGGATACTTTCCGGTCGACATTTCCACCACAGCGCATCCAAGGCTCCATGTATCAGCTCGAAAATCATACCCGCCACTTTTAGGATTGGCAACTTCCGGAGCCAACCAAAATGAACTTCCCAAGCCAGGCTTCAAAGACTGACCATCTTCCATACATTTCGACAGACCAAAATCAGCAAGTTTTATGTTTCCAAACTCTGTAACCATAATGTTTGCACATTTAAGATCTCTATGAATCACATTACAACCATGAAGATACTTCAGACCTTGCAATATCTGTCGAGTATAATGAGAAACTTGGGATTCCTTGAAAGGGCAATTCTTATATGCTTGTTCAAGGGTGCCATTACTGACAAGCTCTAGAAACATATAAAGCATTTCTTCATCCTTGTCTGTTCCATAATACTGAATTATGTTTTCATGATCCAAGCGTTTCAATATAGCAATCTCGTTCCGGAGAGGGCTTAGACTTCTTTTATTACTAAGCGAAACTTCCTTCACAGCAAAAAATGATCCCTTTTCATTAGATCCTTAATTTGTATACTGATCCGAATGAACCGCTTCCAATAATTAAGACCACCCTTTTCCCAATTTGTAATTGCTAGTCTTCGTCGACTAATCTGCCAAACATTAATTTGGCATAATCGTTATGCTTTTCACTTTGTCTATACCAATCCACAAGTGATTCAGTGCATAACTGCTAATAATAAAATGGAATTGAAAAACTAGACCAACAGCCGGTTACCTTCTGTGTAAGAGAACAAACATTGCTCATTGTCGTTTCCTGTAAACGCTGTAAAGGAACTTCCTGAACTCTTGGATTGCTGAAAACATTATCTCCTTCTTGAATTGGATTGCTGGAAACATCAGCACCGTTTTGAACCCTTGGTTTACTGAAAAAATCATCACCTTCTTGACTTGGTTTGCTGGAAACGTCAGCAACTAGTTGAAAAACCCTTGGATTGCTGTTAACATCAGCATCCTCTTGACTTGGATTGCCGCAAACATCATCACCTTGTTGAACCCTTGGATTGTTATGAAGACATTAGACATGATATGAAATCAGCTCCAGAAATTAGTTCATTATAGTTAATTCAATGTAGTTGCATGTTATGTACTTTTGCTATATTTCATTCTTCCATTTGAGCTGGTTCTAACCTCTAGCGGCTTCTTTCAATGATGTGTACTTGTTGTGAGCTTCCTTTCATGATAACTCTTTGCATGGATTAATCTATTTCAGTTCAGATGAATATTTTTTTTTCTCATCTTTCTATTTTAAATTTCCAAGATTAGGTACTTCCAAATAAATAATAACTGAATTTTTTCTATTCTATCAAAAAAATAATTGTCAATAAAAAATATTATCCTGCCGGCTTACATGTTATTCGATACCAATACCAAGTATATTAAAATAATATTTTTTTAATTTTTTAAAATTTATTTTTAACATAAAAACATTAAAAAAATCCAAAATTAATAAAAAATTTAAAAATAAAAATAAAATTCAAAATTTAACATCACCTAAATCTCTTCTCCCTGGGTATATAATCTTAAAGACACACTCACATCGATTTTAGGTTTGCTATTGACATTTTCACTATTATTTTTTTGTTTTGAGAAATTATCAGTATCTAATTTCATGGATAAAATTAACCAATAAAATCGTTACACATCATTAAATTTGTCCACAATTGATGTATTTCTTATTATTTCGTTCCATAATTATAATTATAATTATAATTATATATGATATGAAATATGAAAGGATGTCACATCATTTTGTGATCCATGTATTTTTTTTTTATTATTTCATTCTATAATTATAATTATGCTATTGAATATTAAACATGAAATTAATATTGCAGCCGTACATATGAGAAAAATAAGGATAAAACTGAGTGTAAGATTGCCCAATTTTCAGTCCAGCATGTCCAGCAAAACGGCCGATCTGATGACAATAAGGTCCTCTCCTTTCGCGTACATGTGATGGACGACAGCCAGGCGAAAAATTTTTTTCCTTCGACCAGGGAATGGGATGCTCTTCAAAGCACGATATAGAATCTGCAAAATTCGGTGAACTTACATTGCTAGCAGAACTAGAGTTTAAAAGGTCATCGAGTGACAGTCTAGAAGAACCGGTAGCAAATGTGGACACACATTATCAGCTAGAACAATATCTTTTCTAAGAGGTTTTTTGTGTGCAAATGTGGACACACATTATCATTAGTATTGTCTATAAAAACACTAATCATGTGGCACTATCTAAGCTCCTGGTTTAAGAGACAATGAAGGGTCACCTTTCTCTTTAAAAGGTGTTTTTTTAAGGACAAAACTCACTACGTGTCTATGTGATTCTAGCCCATTAGCTAGGATAATAACTTTTGGAGAGCTTATCATGTGCAGCTAAGAGACGAGGGACTTGATCGCTTATATAGCACAAGGGTCAACTATCTTTCCAAGAGACTCTTTTGAACAAAACCCAGGCTAGGTGGTCTCGGCGTGTCAATTGAGACAATCTTTCTTGAGAGACCTAATTTTGTATGGGCCTAACATCAATACTTGGTGATCTATAGTTTGTGTAACACAGATAAATTGCAGTTTTTCAGTGGATGCCAAACTAGAACATCGAGCTTGCTCTTTTCTGGATTTCCTCATCGAGGCTGACCATCTGTATAATTGACATAAAACTTTTTCTGGAGACCACTGAAATAGAATGGATACAAGTCATGGACTTTTTTGCTGTATATACAATGCTTTTAGCTCATAGTCAAGTGGAGGAAGATGGCCATATTCTGTTCATTTTGGAAATTACATGCTGAGTTTTTCTCTGATATGAACATCTCAACAGCTAGTGGACTTGCAAGGGAACCAAATGCTTCATTTTTCAGAAATTCTCTTACCGACATTTCTAATATCACACACTCCTCTAGCACTGTTTGTTTACAACTCCATGGATTCATGGATGTTTTAATCTGTTATCATGTTTCTTATATACAAGTATTTCTTCCTAAAACCAGATCCAAACATGTCTTCTTCTGGTAATTCCATAACTGATCCAGCTTATATTTACATGACTGTGTTCTGAAAGTGTGCATCGGCAGTGGTAGGGATTTAAGTGGCAGTTTTGTCAGTAAGCCTTTCATTCATTAGTGCAGTATAGCGACACTCTAGTCCTGAGGCTCCTGCCAATTTTATGGTTATCATAGCCAACAAACTCAAAGTTCTTAGATGTTCTGAGTCACATATTGCCATGTTTTCAGCAACGCCATGTCCAACTGCATTATCCTGTTCAAATCTGTGTAACAGCAAAGTTTTCTGCTATTACGTAGTTGAAAAATCAGTTGTTACCTGCAAATGAAAAACATAAAGTTTAAAATCCATTGCCTATGCTATGTGCATGTGGTGAGATGACAAGTCATACTGACACCGCCAAATGTTTTTGCTATAGCGGTACTTCCCTGATATGCAAATGGGAGATCTTTGGTTTGAACTTAGCCATACATGGGGAGGAGCTTCCTGTGTGGAAAAAGATTTAGATATGTTAAAAGGAAAGTGGGTGAAACCAACTGAAATAAAACAATTCCTCATGAAGGCTCCAAGATTGATTTCAAATTGTAGTTTGCTCGTGTCATTTTGAAGTAAAACCAATGGAAAAGGCTAAAGCCTTCCACGTAGGCTGTGAAAGATATATGATCGAGGAGTTGTATTGATGATGAGATTCCGATACTGGATTCTTCCACCATTTCTACTACTTTCAACATTTTCCTTCTTGTCATTCGTCGACTTTGAAACTTTCAACATGTTTGCAGGAGGAAAAAGATAAGAAGATCCAGGATTTATACGATGAGCTTCAGCGTGAAAGAGAACAATCTGCAGCATTCCAACAACAGCTAAGCATGATTATCCAAGATCTCAAGGAACATGAAGAATTCATGTCTTTAAGAGTTGAAGATATAGTTAACACTTTGAAAGAAATTGAGCTTGGTGATCTATAGTTTGTGTAACACAGATAAATTGCAATTTTTCAGTGGATGTCAAACTAGAACATCGAGCTTGCTCTTTTCTGGATTTCCTCATCGAGGCTGACCATCTGTATAATTGACATAAAACTTTTTCTGGAGAACACTGAAATAGAATGAATACAAGTCATGAACTTTTTTGCTGTATATACAATGCTTTTAGTTCATAGTCAAGTGGAGGAAGATGGCCATATCCTGTTCATTTTGGAAATTACATGCTGAGTTTTTCTCTGATCTGAACATCTCAACAGCTAGTGGACTTGCAAGGGAACCAAATGCTTCATTTCCCTCCCCTGCTCAGATTTGAAATTTTCTTGGCAAGACCACTTAATTGGTCTTGGATTTGTTTCAACCCTGCAAAATGCCTTCTGTTTCCAGTTGTAGCCTTTTGGGCACAAATTTGTAATCCCATTGTAGGCCAACAATGTCTGAAGAGATTTTTAGTAGTGGTTGAGTTTTCTTTGGATTTTTTTGTAGCTTCTTCTTCCTAATTTTACTAAAGTCTAATGTTCAGTTGGTTTCTTCTTATAGTGGCAAATTTAGGTTAACATTTTCGGGTTGGAATTGAACTGCCATTCAAGGTCCTGACTCTTGACTTGGACATCATTTAATTTTCAGGTGTACCAAATTGGAAGCAATCCTACAAGCTCATTTTACTGCATCTCATCCTCAAGATGAGCAAACCTACAACTCCTTTTTATCTGTGTAGGACGTTTCACTACAAATTGAAGTTATTTTGCAAAAATCATGGATGTTCAGAAGAGCTCTTCATCAAAACTATATTCTAGTTTGCAAGAGACAAAGCAGTAGTGAAATAGCAGCATGCTACAAAAAATCACATAACATAAAAACAATGATAAATAATGTAGGATTTAGCCAAGAAGAACAATGAAACCACCCACCAAGCCAATCAAAAAGATTTCAAAGAACTAGTAAAACCCCAAAACCAAAACAAATTGCCTACTCTAGAGTTCCAACCCCCGTCAGGCTCAACTTTGATGGCTTTGCTTTGCCTCATGCCAGCAAGTGTCAATGATCGACTGCTGTAGCCGTGTGATATTGATTCGCAGCAGAAACGCTTTGTAAAGCTGATCCTGTTTGATGATCACCACTCTTTCTTTCTTGAAGTCCAAACTATTTACACCCATAATAAAGATTAGTGAAATATGAGCATATGATTAACCCAAAGCACTAAAGCCACCACCCTTCATCATCTTCTTAAACTCCTTGTAATCAACCATTCCATCACCATCAACATCCACCTTCATTATCATCCTCTTACAGTCCTCTAAAGTCCTGCCTTGTTTAAGCCCAAGTGATGCCAAAACAGACCTCAGCTCATCAACGGTGATGAAACCATCCCCATTTTGATCAAAAACTTTAAAAGCCTCCCTCATATCTTCCTCCTCGTCTTTGTCATCCATGAGTGATTGATACAATTCACCAAACTCATCAATATCCACACAACCATCACCATTGACATCAATCGTTTCAATCATCTGAGTCAACTCCTTATCAGGGATAAAGATGCCGAGATTCTCTAAAGAATCATTCAACTCCTTCTTGGTGATCTTCCCATCTCCATTCCTATCAAACATTTGAAAAACTCTCTTTAACTCAGCTTGGTCCATTCTTGCCAAAACAAAAGATGGAGATGGCAACAAAGAGGAGGGTTTCTTGGTATTGGTATTGGTATTGGCTTGGTGGTGGTGGCACCAAGAAGTGTTGGTATTGGCTTGGTGGGGGTGGTACCAAGAAGTTGGGAGGAGGAACCTAAGTTTCTTGGGGACCAAAGAGAGGAGGAAAGAGTTAAGCAGGTTGTAAAGACGGAAAATCCTAAGCAAAATAGTTGGCATTGAAAGCAGGAGTGCAGAGAAAATGTGGGGTGGGGAGATGTTTTGCCTCGGTGTTTTTGCTGTGGTTTTGACAAGATTTTCAAGGCTAAATTTCGGTCCTTATATAAAGGAAATTAGAGCACAAATTGTTGGATTCATGATGGTATTTTAAAAGGGAAAAAAAAAAAAAAGTTGGTCACTTTAGAGCTGGCCTCATCTTCATCTTGTTCTACGCGTATAAACTATCCACAAGAATTAACCTTTTTGTCAAAGACGCGTTGCTATTGTTGTCGTTGTTCTTGGGTTTGTGTCACATGGTAGATTACTAATTTATTGGTAAACTAACCTTGCTTTCTTGTTTATTGCTATTTTAGTTGTGATATCGAAATTGGAGACTAGCTCAAAAAATATCTAAATCATTGAATCATTGGAGTTAAATCATAGGTTTAATTCATTTTTATTAAAACAATATTGTTGTTTTTCTTCTTTTTCTTTGCTAATTCTACAGCCGAATTTAATAGATCTATTAAGTTTTATCAAGTTAATATCTTGTTCAATTTAACTACAAATCCAGCATTGATTAATGTTTAATTTTGGATTTTTCAAGTTAATATACTGATCAGACCGAGTTAAAGTTTATTTCATTAATCTATTAAGCTTTGCATCATGTAATTTTATCTACATAAATTATATTAATTTTGTGGAAATATTAATTCTGAAAATTGTCTAAAAAACTCTACAAGATTAGATTTATATGATTAGCCTTCTTCGAGGAAATAGATTTAATTTATTTTTATTAAAATAATATTGTTTTTTTCTTCTTTTTTTTCTTTGTTAATTTAGCCGAATTTAATAAATCTATTAAGATTTACCGAGTTAATATTTTATTCAATTTAACTAGAAATCCAGTGTAAATTAGTGTTTAATCTTGGATTTTTCAAGTTAATCTGCTGGATCAGGCCAAGTTCAAGTTTATTTCATTAATCTATTAATTTTTGCAGCATGTTATTTTATCTGAATTAATTATATACAAATATTCATTCTGAAAATGATCTAAAAAAATCTACAGATTATGTGATCAATCATAACGCTAGATTTTTAATGCATTGAATTGTCCTCTTTTATTGGAGAGGGTTAATTTGTACTTATTCACTTTATTTAAAAGTTCGTTGGAAAACATGACCGTTGATAACGGATCTAAAGATTAAAGAGAAGGC
>Ga0325414_1006880_pt1 | contig 12094 bp, 10 predicted proteins | sample PopdelMetagenome_8_FD_206183 | JGI IMG/M metagenome (GOLD analysis project Ga0325414, IMG submission 206183) | Populus deltoides microbial communities from Bellville, Georgia, United States - Leaf-PdKOR-R3 | ecosystem: Host-associated > Plants > Phyllosphere > Phylloplane/Leaf | place: USA... | reverse complement strand
AATTACTGTTAAGAATCAACAAGGTAGCTATCATTGTTTTAAATCCGTAGAAACATGCGTGGAAGATGAAAACTAAAGGGATGGATAATTTGCGGAAAAAAGAAAGAAGACCTAACTAAAAGTCTTTGTTGTTTTTTAAAGCTGAAACGTTCTTCGAATTGACCATAACATGTAATTTGTACATGTTACTACACAGATGGGGATGGCAAGTGCATTGGAAACTTTATGCGGGCAGGCTTATGGAGCTAAGCAATATAAAAAACTTGGAACTCAAACTTATACAGCAATTTTCTGCCTAAACTTAGTCTGTATCCCTCTATCTGTCATATGGATCTACATGGGAAAGATACTCCATTTCACTGGTCAAGATCCAGCAATTTCGCATGAAGCCGGAAAATTTACAGTGTGGCTTGTTCCTGCACTCTTTGCTTATGCAACTCTTCAGCCACTTGTTAGATATTTTCAGACACAAAGTTTTATCATGCCCATGCTGATTAGCTCTTGTGCCACTCTTTGTTTCCATATACCTCTCTGCTGGGCCTTAGTATACAAGTCTGGGCTAAAAAATGTGGGATCTGCGGTAGCAATGGGTATTTCATATTGGTTGAATGTAATCTTTCTTGGATTATACATAAAGTACTCTTCCGCCTGTGCAAAAACTCGTGTTCCAATTTATAAGGAGTTATTCTACGGGGTCGGAGAGTTTTTCCGCTTCGCCATCCCATCTGCAGTAATGATCTGGTAATTTAGTTGTAGACTAGGTTGTTTGTTGTTTTAATTTTAAGACATTAGAGTCTTCGATGTATGAGATTATATTGATGCTTGCAGCCTTGAGTGGTGGTCATTTGAGCTGCTTATCTTGCTCTCAGGGTTCTTACCAAATCCACAGCTTGAAACTTCAGTCCTATCCGTGTGGTATGTTCTCCTTCTCTATAATCTTCCTGACCCCAATCTGGTTTGGATCACTTGCAGAAAATCTGAAACATAATTGGAAAATTTATTTCTCAAATGGACTGAATTTATGTTGATTTATTGTCTACTTTTCTGCAGTCTCATGACTATTTCAACACTTTATGGAATACCATTTGGACTTGGTGCCGCAGCAAGGTCTTGCTACTGAGAGCTTTATATGTACAAGATATATTATTTTTATAATACTGATGTATCATGCTGATATCTCCTATTTCTCTTTGTACAGCACTAGAGTCGCAAATGAACTAGGAGCTGGGAACCCACGAGCAGCGCGTTTAGCTGTCTATGCTGCGATGTTTCTTGCAGTTTCAGAGACAATTATAGTAACTTCAGCCCTTTTTGCCAGCAGGCGTGTTTTTGGCTATCTTTTCAGCAATGAAAAGGAAGTAATTGATTATGTCACAACGATGGCTCCTCTGGTTTGTCTGTCGGTTATAATGGACAGCTTACAAGGAGTACTTTCAGGTTAGACCTCTCTATCAACAAGGTATTTCTGTGCCATGGATAAATTTTTGCACTGTTTTATAGATTCGAATGTCCCTTACTTCAGGGGTTGCAAGAGGGTGTGGATGGCAGCATATAGGGGCTTATATAAATCTCGGAGCCTTCTATCTTTGTGGGATTCCAGTTGCTGCCTTGTTGGCTTTCTGGTTAAATTTAGGAGGCATGGGCCTTTGGATTGGAATTCAAACCGGTGCCTTCACTCAAACAATTTTACTCTCTATTGTCACGAGCTGCACAAATTGGGAAAAACAGGTGTGTTATTCAATCTTGTACACTTGCTTGGATTAATCTTGCTTTGAATCTCCCCATTGTTGCTGATTAATCACAGACAAAAAATGCCTAGTGTGAAATGGCATTGTTTTTGACACGGTGCATAAATCTCTGTTCTTATTTATTTATATTCTTTCTTAAGGCGATTGCATCTACTCTGTCTTCTGCTTCTTTATATCATGCTCTGCTGGTAATACATTTGTTCTCGGTGGTTTTGTATTGCAGGCAAGAATGGCAAGGGAGAGGATTTTTGAAGGTCATGACAATGGATTAATATGATTCGAGAGATATGACCAGTGATCTATTTTTGCTATGTATGAGAGATTGTATAACGGAAAGTCTGATTAAGCTGATAAGGTTAGCAGTCGTTTTTCCATATTCTTCCGGTTCCTTTTCCTTACTAGTTACCTAAAATGCAATGAATATTTCAGGCTTTTCCATGTATTTAACAACAGAAAGTTAACATGGAGAAATGGAGAGGATGTACTTTTAACATTAAAATCCCTTTCTCACTCCAGACTCTCCAATACGTATTGTGTTTGAATGTTTTTGTAATATTTTGGACTTCCCTGAGGAACAAAATAAGTAAAGATGTTTTTTTTTAAAAAAAAAAGGTGTAGCCATTATAGCTAGTTTAGTTGCTGAAGTAATTTATTTATCTATTTATTGTTATGACCTGAAATTAAATTTTCAGTTCACACATACAATGAAATAGAGAAGGAAAAAAAGAAAAAGAAAAAGGAAAGAGATCAGGATTGTTTTCCACTATAACTAATGACTCAGTAAGCATCCTGATACAAATATATTTATTTATTTTTTGTTTAATTAAGCCACCCGTAAAACATCTTATGGACATGTGCTTTGTTTACAGATCCTGTGTCAAAATCCTATCGACGTTCCGAGGAGGAGAAACTCTGAGGTTACTCATTTGTTCTTTGGGTAGTGTGTGTGTGTGTACATTTACATATATCGTATTTTAATCCTCTACGTTTTCACCGTAAAATACTTTGTACATCGAGCAAATCAGCTTTAAGACTCGAGGCAAATCTTCAAGGTAGTATTTTGTGCAATTGCGTGGGACGAGATTGCTCTTAATCTTTGCCTAATTTCGTTTTTAATTTTTAATTTGGATATGATTTGGTACTACTCTCCTTCTAATTATAATCATTAAACCTGATTTAAAAATTGAATCTCAGATCATATGAGTTCAGATCATATGAGTTGATTAGGGTCAATTTGAGGAATTAAAAAATAAAAAATCTTTTTATTTAAGGGTAATGTAGTAATTCAACTATTCTATAAAATATGAAAATATAAAAATGTTCTTGTACAAAAAAACATTAGATGATTTTATTCAAGGGTTGTCTTGATAAATTTAATGTGTATAATAAAATATAATTACCAAAAATACCTTGTTCATGTCTCAAAAGATATTTATGTCATGATAAAAAGATCATCTTATCCTCAAAGTAAAGGGTAAAAATAAAATGATTAAGAGGCAAAATAATAATTATATTATTATAATCAATAATAATATGTATTTTAGAGCAGAATAATATCACTGATTGGTTTTTTAAATAATTAGTTCTTCTCATGGACAAAAGGGATAACATCCAATAACAAAGATAATGTCTTTAGTGTCAACAAACATTCAATATGAACATAGAATTTATATAAAAAATAAAAAAACAAGAATGTAGCTTAAAACTTAAAGTTGAACGAGTTTGTTCTCGTTTTAAAAATCAATCATTTTGATTTACTAGATAGTTCTCCTCCAATCCTCAAGTTTTCATGACACCTGCTTCAATTTCAAAATTTTTTATTGATTTAAAAGTGATTTTTATTTAAAAATATATTAAATTAATTTTTTTTTTTATTTTTTAAAATTTAATTTTCAAATTAACATATCAAAACAACTTAATAATAATAATAAAATAATTTAAAAAATATTAAATTTTAATTAAAAAACAAGTTAAAACTCAATATTCCCATAAACGTCTCTTCAACATCGCGTGACTGAGGTGAGTGAAGAATTCAATCCACCACTGGTGTGTTTTTTTTTAATTTAAATAAATACACCTGTTTACTCTTCTTTCTTTTAATTTCCTTTTCACTTCAGCAGCCTCGAACCCTTTTATCCGGTGACTTTTAACATTCTTTATTCCATGCATGATTGGTCTATTTATACAAAGTAAATTGAAAATCTCAAATATTTAATTGAAAAAACCAACTCTGTTTTGGTGTAAAGAAAATAGATTTATAATATATTTTTTTCTACAATGCAACGATAATTGATTCATATCCTTCCTCAACCCCACCCTCACCTACCCCCAGCCCCTTTATGATAACAATTTTATTTTATTTTCCGGATGCGAGTAGAGTTTAATGTTCTGTTTTTTCAAAAGAAAAGCATACCCATTGGATAGACCTGCAAAAATAAAATACTCCCAGGATAAAAGAATTTTTGACACCCCACACAGATTCTGCGGGCTGTGCAATAATCTATTGTGGGATTCTGTGATTCATTGGCATTTATTTAATTGCAGTGGTCATCCTCGTCGATAATGACAGGCAATGAATTAAGATGCTGTCACAATACAAGTTAATTTAAAAGTGTTGAGCTTCAGAGGCATGGCTGTTGCTTGTCCCAGTTTTAACAATGATCCATGTCCAATTCAAATACTTACGAGTGCTGCAATTTGTCTATCATTTTAAACTTAGTAGTGTATTTTTTAAACTGTTTTTCGATTATTTAATGTTTTTCCATTAAAAAAAAAATATCCGACAGCAAAACTCTTTAGAAAGCATCTGCAATTGCATTATGAGTGTTAAACTACCAAAGATGGAGACGGGGAGGTGATACTTGCACCCCCAGCCTTATAATCACACGAACATCAAACAGACAAACAACGAATCATGTTTTGAAAAACAACAGCAAACTTTCAACACGGCGGCTGCAACCTTGTTTTGGTGGGAATTAGTTAGAGATGGATGGGAGAGACAGGGGAGATCCAGGTAAGAAGTTAAAGATATACGTGGAATTTTTTATGTTTTTTCACTTGCTTCGAGAGTCAGTGAGGAGTGAGAAGAGATTTTTCGTGGGTTACCAAGGTTAATGTGAGCAAAGTAAAGCAAAGAGGGAGAATTTTGTTAGAGAAAATGGGGTAGACGGATGCAGAGAGGAAGAAGATATGTTGCTGAGGTGAGGTTTTGATTAATTCCAGTGAAAGTCGTGGAATTTGGCTTGGGAAGTTGGGGCTTGGGTTCAGGAAGAGGAGAAGCAGCCAGAGGATCTCGTAAGGGGCATAGTTGTCGATTTATATAAAAAGATAAATCAGCGGGGGTGTGTGGTTATAATTTTGGGGAGTGCGAATATCATTATGCTTTTGGGATAGGGGTAAGGGAGTGGTAAAGAATATATTTTTTTTAGTATTTTTTATTTAGAAATATAATAAAATAATATTTTTAAATTTATTTTTGATATTATTATATTAAAATAATTTAAAAATATAAAAAATAATTTAATTTAAAATAAAAAATAAAAAAAATAATAGTCGACGCTTCTCATTAAACATCATTTTGACTAGGATAATAATTTAATTGAGCATGATAAATATTGATTTGACATTACCTAAATAAATAAGTATTTTTTGAATAATTATTATAATTAATGGATAATAGATTCAATATAAATATTTTCAAGTTCAACTCAAAAACTACTTGAATTTAACTCAAAATATATATTTATATTTATAAAATATTTAAATTTTTTAATGCAATACATTATATATATATAATATTTATAATCTTATCATTTAATATATATATTCTTCAAATATATACATACATACATACATATATATATATATATATATTAACTATTCTTATTTTTTATTAAAAAATAAATAATAATTAGATAATAAATGCCTGAAATTTAATAAATATTTTTTAATTTTTTTTACCCTTATATAATAAATAGAATATAAATATTATAAAATCCGACACTTGTCCCATTGACAACCGACACTTTGGTCAATATTCTCAATACCAGAGGGGATTCTTTTTTTTCACTGCATAGCCAATTACTTTGCATGACAGTTTTTTTTAACTCCAAGCGTAATAAAATAAAATAAAAAACATGTGCTGATTTCAGATAAAAAAAAGAACATGTGGGGACCTCCAAGAGATGCTCTGATAATTTGGCCAATCTGCGCATTAATTTCTTTGGCTTGCTATTCATATCTCTCAACATCTATACAGAAACAGTGGAGATCGAGGAACCCACGAAAGACACAGCGATGAGCATGGAAGAGAGTTTACTGCTACCGAAAAAGAGATCAGAATTAGAAGGAAGGGATAGATTAGTCCTAACACGGGATGTGTTCACTCAAGAAGCGAAAAAGCTTGCTTATATAGCAGGACCCATGGTGGTTACCATTACTTCCCTCTACTTGTTACTGGTTATATCAAATATGATGGTGGGTCATTTGGGAGAGCTAGCTCTTTCAAGCGCTGCAATATCCATCTCCTTCTGTAATGTAACCGGCATGAGTCTTCTTGTAAGTTGCTTTTGCTGTTTTTACCTTTTCTATACATCTTTTTTCTTTTCCTCTTTCTAAAACTGCCAGTAACATTACAGTGACCAGTTAGAACAGAAAAAACAGGGGATTGAAGAAAATTTTAAAATTTACAATACGCATAATTGGATAGAATTGGAGTAATTAGAATTTGACAGTGACCAATTATGCAATTTTTTAACAGAACGGATTGGCAAGTGCACTGGAAACTTTATGTGGGCAAGCTTATGGAGCTCAACAATATCAAAAAGTGGGACATCAAACTTATGGTGCTATGTTCTCCCTAGTTTTAGTTGCTTCCCTTGTGTCTCTTGTTTGGATCAACGTGGAAAAGGTGCTCATATTAATTGGCCAAGATCCCATAATTGCACATGAAGCTGGAAGATTTACATTATATACTGTTCCTACCCTTTTTGCTTATGCAATATTTCAGCCACTTTCTCGATACCTTCAAATTCAAAGTTTAACCATTCCAATGCTTGCGAGCTCTGTTGTCACTCTTCTTTTACATATACCCCTATGCTGGTTCTTAGTATTCAAGTCTGGACTAGAAAATGTTGGAGGAGCATTAGCTATCAGCATTTCAAATTGGTTAAATGTTATTTTTCTTTTATTGTACATGAAATATTCTTCTGCCTGTGCAAAAACCCGTGTCCCAGTTTCTATGGAGATGTTCCATGGAATTGGAGAATTCTTCCGTTTTGCTATCCCATCTGCCGTAATGATTTGGTAAATTATCCCTGTTCTTTCCTCTTTTCCTTTGATAGCATACAGAGTTTCATACATTCTATCAGAAGGCATGTAACCTTTTATGAGTTTTTACTTGTTGATAATTGTAGCCTGCAATGGTGGGCATATGAGATTGTAGTCTTGCTATCAGGGCTCTTATCAAATCCACAACTCGAGACTTCAGTCCTATCTGTGTGGTATGCTCTCCGACTCTGCTTGTATTTTGGAGATTTCACTTTAATGTCTAAATGGCAATATTACCTGATATAATTCACTGTCCAATGTTGTAAACAGTCTCACTACAACCTCAACACTCTACTCAATACCGTATGGAATAGGTGCTGCAGTAAGGTTTGCTCCAGTATACATGCATAAATTCTATAAATGCAAATGCTTGCTTTTGTCTCTCTCTGCCTTTTTTGATCTTTTTTGGCGGTTTCAATTGAACTGAACAGAGGGCTAACCCTCCCACCGCTTCAATTCCTTCTTTTCCACATATGGTGCGGGATTTGTTTCCTCTTTTCTTAACACGAAGGCAAAACTTTACCAGCCAAATTGGATGGCACCCATGTGCATACTTTATCTCTGCACAATCAATGATATGATCGATTTTTCTTAGATCTTTTTTTGGATATCTTTTGTAGCACTAGAGTCTCAAATGAATTAGGAGCTGGGCGCCCACAAGCTGCTCGCATAGCCGTCTACACTGTTATGATTCTAGCAATCATTGAAGTAATTATAGTAAGCGGAACCCTCTTCGGCACCCGAGACATTTTTGGTTACAGTTTTAGCAACGAGAAGGAAGTTGTGGACTATGTTTCCAACATGACCCCTCTGGTCTGTTTGTCTGTTATATTAGATGGCTTACAAGTGGTTCTTTCAGGTTAAACTTCATTTTTTTCAATCAACATGCAAATTTTCTCTGGTGATAAATCTTTGAACAATGAGACCTAGTCTTCTTTGTTATGTCATATCAGGTGTTGCAAGGGGATGTGGGTGGCAGCATATAGGGGCTTATGTCAATCTTGCTGCATTTTATCTTTGTGGGGTTCCAGTGGCTGCCATACTGGGCCTTTGGTTGCAGTTGAAAGCAAGGGGCCTTTGGATAGGCATACAAGTTGGTGCCATTTTGCAAACAGTTCTTCTCTCCCTCATAACAAGCTGTACGAATTGGGAAAAACAGGTTTGTTATCCAGACTTAATCCCTTGAAGCTTCATCGATTAGTGTGTGTGTGTATTAAGTTGATCTTGTTGTGCCTTTTCTATGGAGATGTTTTAATCTGTGGGTTTTCATATTTTTGCAGGCAAGTGACGCAAGGGAAAGAATATTTGAGGAAAGATATTCAGTAGAAAGCGTATTAGAGCACTGAATCGACAGGGGCGACAAACAAGTTAATATGGAAAGTTGCAGTCTTAAGAGGGACGATAATGAGCAATGTTTTGGTGTCATGGTGCTTGAGCTAATGAATCTTGGTGGCGGGAAACAGTTGCATGATCAAAATGTGGAAGACATGGCTAGCATCATGTAGTTAAGGAAGGATGGGGTTTTTATGAATATGTTTCCTTCTTCCCAATATTCTTTAGAATTTTGTTGAGTTTGACAGTGCAAGAGATTATTATAGGCTTGACCTAACATTAGCATCGTCTTTAGTAGATTCCTAGGTTAGGAATTACTGCCGTGACTTGTACTGTTTTGAGAAGGAAACTTTATTTGCCTATTTTGTTTACATCCGACTCCATCCTTCCCCTTTATTGCCACAAGCCTATGAAAGTGTATACATGTATATCAAGGCAGTCTGTGCTTCTAGTCTTGTGGCATACTATCCTCTCTTTTAACTATGATGGAATTTTGACATGGTCTTCGCCTGTAAATAATTAGCTAAAGTTATTATTTCCCATGTTCTCTCGATCTAACATCACATTTTATATTTTATAAAAATTATATTTAAGATAAAAGGCAAATCCCTAACAGTTTTGCATCCCTTGTACACTTGCAGCCATGCAATGGTATGGAAAGTTGTGCATCCGAAACTCTTAACAGGAAAAGAGTTCGTTTCTCCCAAACCAGAAATATAGTAGCACTCTCAATTGTTATGAATACTCCTTCTGCCATCAAAATCGCCTCTATCAAATCTCAAAATCATTAAAAAAATTGCAGCAGCACCTGCATGCCTGAATCAAACTGCAGATAAGATATACTTGTCCACCTCTACGGTAGCAGCAATGTTAGCGGTCTAAACAACTCGTGTCCCAATACATCGATCCTATGAAATACATGAAACTATTTCATTTTTCATGGATCCAATGCAGAAGCTTTCCGAACAGCCTAATTTACTTGAATTTCGTTAAAAATAAGATTGTAGATGATATGTGGATTACTGTAACAAAATTCAACATGAGTCTGGTAAGCAATTACTCGCACTGTTCGATGTTTTCTTTCAAAGGGTTAAAAAACAAAACAGCAACAATTCGAGAGCACAAATAATACTGTATCTTCATGCATGTATTGATGATTGCATGTGTGTGTCTATATATACATAAGCAACAAATATAGAAAATATTCAGAGGACTTGATATGCTGACTAACATGTGACATACTCTTAAAGCGATAGTTTACATGTTGATTCCTTTAGGATTTCTTTATTAAAAAAATAGATTGATGTGTAAATCCAACTATTAATTGGTTTGGATTTTTTTTAATTGATTAATAATTCTTTTGCTCGAGGAGGTGAAAATTGGCTGTTTCGAGAGAATGCAGCTGCTAAGGTGTCTGGCTGTAAGCTGTTTTGAATTAATTATATTCATTTGACAAGTTCGATTTTTGGTCTATATTTGGATGTTGTGGTTGGGTTCGAGTGCTTCTGCCATCCTATTGTTGTTTTGACAACATTATATTGTTTGGTTGTTATTCATATTTGTTCATTAAGGCTGTTTTCTTATTGATGTTTTAAACTCTAGATGAGAAAGATGGCTATACAAAACTGTCCTCATAGTAAGCAGTGGAACTAGAATTTAAGAAAGATGAAAAGTATATATTTTTATGGGGGTGAAAAATATGTATTTTATACAAACTAAGTCTCAAATTAAAGGATACAATTAAAAAGTTTCAAAATACTAAGAATAAATTGTGAACTTCCTAAAAAACTGGGGGTGCCATGGAACCCTCATTGATATACGGAGTTCCGCCCCCTGCTCATATTTGTGATTTGTCACCCGTCCCGTGTCTCTTGAAAGGAAATTTTGGACCTGTTTCCCACTTCGGGAGAGCTAGCTGTGGTTCTCTTTTTCATATGTGGCATTGTGGGTCAGATTTGGGTATGCAATGGTGTTTCTATTATGGTGCAGCTGGAATGCTCTGGACTGGGGAAACACCAGAAGCTAAAGCCGTTGAGGAAAACATGGCAACCTACTTCAATACGCTCCAGGGTTTGCTTCTGCTTTCTCATGGAAGTATGGTAGGTGCAGGCCTACTCTTGCATCTGCTATCCATTCATCCATTAAGCAAGTTGTTGAATGCAGTTTTAAGTTGATGATGGAAACTGTCTCCTCATTTGGTAACACCTCTTTCTCTCTCTCACAAACAAATGCACACAAAAATGCATCCACTAAACAAACACATCATGCAAAGGAGTGCATGTGTAATCCAATTAGTGGTGTTCTTTTCTAGAGATGAGTGCATCTCTTTTATCTCATCATTATCCCTTGCAACATACAACTTGCTAAATTCATCGAGGCCCAAGGTTTCTAATGTAGTTTAAGTTGGGGAAACCACAGTGTTGATTGTACACTATTAAAACGAGTGTAGACATATATTGTGATTAAGGAATAGCCAATTGTTTGAGAAAAAAATCCTCTTGTGGCCCAAATTTTCACTATGCAGCAGAACAACTATCTATGGCCATTTAGGACCCAAAGTTTTTCTATAATACTGGAATTGAAGAAGCAAGTAAAACAGAAGCAAAAACAGGATTTTGAGAGGGCAATTGCATAATTGTTCTAGAAGCATTTTTGAATCTGGAGTTAGCTTTTGATATGTTTAATCTTTTCTAGTGAGATAGTTGATTACCAGGTGTCTCGTATGGTCTCGGGAAGTAAACTTGACAATGAAATATGCAAGTTCCCTCCATGAATGCTTGTTTCCAGGTGTAGACTAGTTTTACAAGGTTATTCAGGTCATCTTATGCATCGACATGATTGTGTGGTGATTCATCATGCCTTTTAAACAGATGGATTTTGATGCTCCTTATTTCTTCTTTCCCTATGATATACTCACTAGCAGGGTCTCGAAATAAAGACCTCAAACCTTTAGTCCCACAATTAGCTGGTGCAGTATGGGAAGCATGCACTGCTCTTAAGAAGACTCCTGCTTCAGATATCACAGCGATTGGGCGAGCAATGACACAGGTTGCAGTTTCAGTGAAGGATGTTCTTCGAGAGATGGAGGAGCTCAAGCCAGTATCCTCCAATCAGACAGAAGAAGCTTCCGATGATGATGCTTCTCATGCAGAAACTAGACTCGGTGACAATGATAGTCTGAGTGATGACCTAGGCAATGACCTGTCACCTGAAGAGATGAAAGTTGCTCAATCAGCAATTGGGATTGTGTCTGAGAGACAGTTGTAGTCATAAAAGAACTTATCCGCACCATCACTGGTTTGCTTAAGCAAGAAAAGCCTGAAGACAGCGGCAATTTTGTGGACACTCTGGAGAAGTTATTGAAGCTGTGCCAAGAGATTGGAGTGCAGATTGATGAGCTCGGGGCCTGTCTTTATCCCCCGCAAGAATTTCCAGCTATGAAGGCAGCTTTGGGGAAAATTTCTAGTGCTATTGACAAAGTGCAGACAGAGATAGAAAGTTTGACAAGCTCTTCAGAAGCTGTTTTCCAGGCATGCAATGATTTGAAAAGGTCATTGAAACAAATGGAAGCTACACTGGGTTGCTGTAGTACTAGTGATATAGAATTCATAATGCAGAATGTCGCTCTAAGCTGTTAAGAGGGATGGGGGAACTCGCTCAGAGTTTGTTTCTGAACTAGTCCAACA
>Ga0325414_1006876_pt1 | contig 12098 bp, 9 predicted proteins | sample PopdelMetagenome_8_FD_206183 | JGI IMG/M metagenome (GOLD analysis project Ga0325414, IMG submission 206183) | Populus deltoides microbial communities from Bellville, Georgia, United States - Leaf-PdKOR-R3 | ecosystem: Host-associated > Plants > Phyllosphere > Phylloplane/Leaf | place: USA... | reverse complement strand
TTTTTATTAAGAAATTAATGAAATATTTAAACAACTTATATTTAACTCGTAAAAGATAAATATTTGATATTATATTTGCAGACGAAGAAGATTTTCTCGTGTTTAGTAGGCTAAGTATGCAATTACTTGTTTGTAAAATAGTTTAAATCAAAAGCATCTACGATTGTTGGGCAAGTTTCACAGTCATCAGCTCAAATAATTCTATGGAAATTAATTAATAATTAAGCTAATTATGATAGTAAGGACAGATCGTTTGAGTTTGGGATCAATGTTTTTTAGCTTGAGAATATTATTCTTTCTTTAAAATATAAACCTCTAATTAAAAAAGATGACAAAAAGGACGAAAACGTATCTTCTGATCTTTCCGAACGGGTGGGTTGTGGAATATACATGCATGTGCAGACATACTAATACGATCATACATCGTATGTTGGCTTTAACACTTGTGCTGGTTTTCTTGTCGTATAAATAGAAAACAAAAATAGGATAATACAATTTATTTCATATGAGACATGATAATTGACTTAGTTATGCACAAGATAACAGTCGGCCTAGGAGAATCTTTCTCTCAAAAAATTGTGATCATTCAAAATAATAATAATAATAAAATCTTGAAAAAAAAATATTTGAGCTTTTGCGTTCCATTGATATTATAGATAGCTAATCTTTATAGATATAATTATTCATTTGTTTATTCCTTGAAATTTTGTTGATATTTATTTAGATTTAATATCAGGAATTTATCTAAACAATATTGAATGAATATCAACCGATGATCATATAAGAAACTAATTAAATGCATTGTACAAATAACATTAAAAAGAGTTAATTGCCCTTGAGAAAACAATATAGCTATACATTTAAAAATAATGTTCACCAAACAGTATGATGACTTTTGTGTCCCTCTGCCTGAAAACTTAACATTGGCTTTCAAGAGCATTGTAATCTTTTCACATGATCATTTGTCATTATCAAATAAAACAGGGACAAATAAGTATTTTCATATCTTAATTGAACAATGGAACGACCTAAATATTAATGGAAGAAAAAAAATTGGCGCAAAGAGATATTTTAGTATTTTTATTGTGTTTTTTTTTTTTTGTTATCATAGTTTAGGCTGGGGTGGGGGGGAATTTGTTATTTGATAAAATATAAAAAATAATTAATAATTAAAATGCACAATGACACAACGAAAATACCCTTGAAAGGAAAAAAAAAACCTTAAGCCTGAGGTCAAGGAGCTTCTTAGTCATTTCATAACTATTTTGTTGTAATTAGAAAGACAGTTTAGGGACACTTTGATATTTGACTAAATAAAAAAAGAACAAGCATGTGCGGCGCCTCTCGGCGTTCAAAAATACCTTTCTATCATGTTCTTGGAAGCGTCGTTGTGTGCTCTTCTTGTTGGTGGTGTCTCTGGTGGTGGTCCAGCTTATCACGGGTGAGCCTTTCATTTTTTTTTTCCTTTCTTTTCACTCTCTTCTCCAAAAAATTACAACTTTGCCCTCTTGGTTGGTAGTATTTCAACTTTAGTCCTATTTCTTTTCATTTCTCATTTTTTATCTCGATCTTTTTGTAGAAGTTTTGTTTATTTTCAATTTTATCATTTAATTCTAATTTACTAAATATTATATTCTCCAATTTGATCCTCATTCTTTGGATTTTAATTTTTTTTCCTTGGCTCTTTTGAAAATATTTTATTAGTTTTTAATTTCATCATTCAATTCAAATTAATAGTATTATGTTTTTTAATTTGTGCTTCATTGTTTTGATTTCTAATTTTTTTCTTGGTAATTTTGTAAAAGTTATTATTCTTTTCAATACCATTTAATCAAAACATTGTTTTTATTTTTTATGTCAATCTTGGCCCTCATTCTTTGGAATTTTTTGTCCTTTTACTAAATTAATTTTTCTTTTCAATTTCACTCTTCAATCAAATATAAAATATATTTTATATTTTAATTTTGATCATCATTCTTTTAATTGATATTTTTTTAATCCTTTTATATAATAGAAAATATTTTTCAATTTCATCCTTCAATAATTGATTGATTGAGAATTGAACTTCATGTTTTTTTTCTGGATTAAGTATTTGGGTCCAATGACTTAAGTCACGGGTTTGAAAAGTTAGCACAAGCTTCTTTCTTTTTAGAAAAAATGGCTTTATAATTCTTTTTACTTTTTTATCGGGTTATTCTAATTTCATGATCTGGGTCGCGAGTTTGGGGAGACTTCTTGACTTGGCTTAACCTATATTATTGTGGTTATAGGTTTGTTTATGACTGATTTTTTTATCTCATGTTTTACCCTATTTCAACATCTAAACATCATTTTTTGGAAGAAAAAAATAGTATGGCCCCATAGTGAAGTGCGAACACCGAGGCTAGTGTTAAACTAAATAATGAGGATTGTTTTATAATTTTATTATAGAAAGTAAAATATGCTTGAAATTGATGATTTAAAAAATGAAATCTAAAATACAAATTGATAAAGTCATGAAAACTTCAAACTAGATTGAGCTTTCTAAAGGCTATGATCTTGGGCTACTGGAATGACTAGGCTTGTCCTTGGGCTAGAAGGTTGGTGGAGTGACTATCTAGAGCTTTCCTGTAAAACAAGTTCTTTATCAGAATAGGAGATCCTCTTATGATTAAGTTAGTAGGAACAAAACAGTGTATAAAAGAGTAAATAAAACTTGTTATGTGTGTCGAATGGTTGCTTATGGTTCTCAAAATTTTTGTACAATTACTTGTGGTTGTTTGTTGTATGATTTCTTGTTGTTGCTAGAATTGTTGTATAGTTGTATAAGAGAAATAATGTACAAGAGAGTAAAGAGAACTTGTTGGATTGTTAAATAGTTGTTTGTAGTTCATAAAATTATTGTATGGTTGCTTTTGGTTCCTAAAATTGTTGTATACTTGCTTGTAATTGCTAGAATTATTGTATGATTGCTTATTGTTATAGGAATTGAAAGTTAGGTTAGCCTAACTTGTATTAGCTTGACTTGAATGTTTGTATTTATAGAACTTTGTCACAATTACCTTATGGAGCGTAATGTTATAGGTACCTTATGGTGCATAAAGTTACAACTTACCATGAGTAGATCAATGATGAAGAGCCTTATGATGAATGGAGAACACCATTGGCAAAGAGATTGGTGCTCGTCTCATAGAGGCTGGTATTGCAACACCTCATGGTTAATAATGTCATAAGTACCTTACTTATTATGACATTGGTGGAAAAGTTGATGATAATTGTCATAATTCAATTTTTTATTTTTTATTTTAATTTTATTTTTATATAAATAAAAAGAAAATTAAATGATTAATGGAATGAAAAAATGAAATGAATGAAGAAAAATTGAGATTTGGGCCAAGACAACACAAATTGAAAGTTTTAAGGATTAATCAGGTTGAAATTATAAATTTAGGAGTCATATTGGTCAAAAATTAAAAGAATTGATAAGTTTAAGGACTTAATTAAACTTTAAATTAGTTTAATTAATGAAATGAGGGGCTTGATTACAAAATGTCATAATTCCAGTTGCCAACCACCTCAGCTAAAAAAACAGCTTCGTTTCACATTTCTTGTTTCTTCGTCTTCTTCCTCTTGAAACAGAGAAAAACCACCTGCAAAAAAAAATGTTACCCAAATTGTATCAACTCAACTCGGGAAAAATATAAATCGTTTGGTCTACCATAATTCTCAAACTAATCAAGTCTCCCACGATACGCCACTGGAGTTTGGATCTAAACTCATCACCAACAATCCAACTATGGCAAGAATGTTGGTGTCCAAGTCCCAGCAAAAGACTAACATCTCAACAAGACTTATCCTCCTCCCAGGAAGGAAGAGATGTATTGGGGAACAAGCAATTGTTGTGGCCCTATAAAAAGCCAGTAAAAGGCCAGACCAGAAAAAGAAGAAAAAAGGAAAAAAAAACACAGATAAAACGAGGGAAATCGAGAGAACAAAAGAACCCAAAATGATGAGAAGGGTGACTAGACAAGACAGAAACAGAGAAGGGGTCGTCCAAAGCCAACGTTAATCCAGTGCTTCTAGAAACCCAGAAACAACCTTCTTCCAAGAGCTCTAGTTAAAAGGTCAATACCAAGTAAGTTGCTTTTGTTTTCCCATTTTGTATTTTAATGACACCTATATTGTAGTAGGCATGCGTGAATAGCACTCGCACGCCTACAGCTAAAAAAAAAAAGGAAGAAGAAGAAGAGTGGGTCAGGCCTAGGCTTTAAGCCTAAATTGTTGTGTTGCTAAGGGTGTGTTTGGCAAAACACACCCTTATATCTTTGCCATGTATTTCGATCCTCCTTTTGTTTTCATATCTTGTCAAAGAAGCCCCTTTTTGATATTAGAAAATTCCAGAACAATTTGGGGATCTTCGTTGATTTATTTGTGGTCCCCTCATGATTTTTTTTCTTTTTGCATATTGTTTTTTTTTTTTTCTGTTGTATGCTCAATCTATGGACCTTTAATGTTAAATGCAAATCTATTATACAATGCATTTTTTTTATTCTTGTCTAAAAAAAGCAAATAAAAAAAAAGATAAACAAAAAAAGGCATAGAAAAACTGTTTCTTCTTTATTAAAAATTCAAAATTTTACAAACTTATTCACTGGCGCTAGAGTCAGGAATATCATACTTTTTGGGTTTGTGCAATATTTACCAACACCAGAGTTGAAAATATTTGTAGGTAAACATTCACTGACGCTAGAGTCAGGAACATTATAAGAAGAACAAAAAAAAAAGGAAGAACAAATTTTTAGTAATTTTAGACAAAACCAACAATGCAGTCTGTCTTAGATAGGACACTTAAATAAGTGATAGTATCTTCCTTTTTGCATAATTAGTCCCGTACCATAGAATCTCTATTGACCAGTTAGGGTTCCTAGTGACTATAATACTAGATGACAACTCCTTGAACTAGATATTTTCTTCTAAAGAATAAGATAACAGATATTTGTTCTTTTCAATAAGAAAATTTTTTAATTGATCGTCGTGATGTCCAGGTATGACAATAATTATTGATTGATGGTTATTGGCGAGAAAAATGGTCTTTTATTTGTATAAAAAAAATGTTAAGGTCCTTGGTGGTGCAACATTGTCATCTCCTTAATAAAATACATATAAAGGTATGAGAATATATTATGGTATGTGCTAGTAGCTAGGGATTTTTTATATTATCAGGTTGAGGTCTAAATAATTTTTTCAGGGTCAAAATAGAAGAAAAGGCAAAACAACCTATCTTTGAAGGTGGCAAACCATTCAAGCAAGGATTGAATGGTGTCGTAAGGAGGACACATCATTCAATCTTAGCGTGAATGGCATAAAGGTTTTTTTTTTTGCTCCATAATTTCCCTTAGGCATTTTAAATAGTTTTGTTTGGAAGACTTGACTAGCAAAAGTAGAGGGAAACAAAATACTTATTATATAAATACTACCTTTTATGGCTTTTATTAACGTGTTTGCATGATAGTTTCTCTCGCAAACAAGTATCTTCCTACAAGAGGATGCATTGTGATTATAAAAAAAAAATAGTATTAAAGCATTGTGTAAGGAAATATTGTATAGAGATTTTAACAACCATCTCATGTGGAGATTTTGGTGGAGACATTGGAGATTTAATCATGGAGATTTTATATTGGAGATATGGAGAAACATTACTGCTTTTATTCAAAAGTTCAAAAGAAATTGGAAATATAATTTCTAAAAATTATATAATCTCAAGTAATGTATCATAGGGATTTTTCCCTATTTATTTAGGTTGCATCTCCTTCTTCATAAATTATTAGAGATATCCCCTGGATATTAATCTTTCAATCTTCTTTTGAAGACATGACATTTCTCGGTGTCACGATCATGACAAAACTTGTTAGGGTTTATTGTATTCCTGCCACTTTTTATGCAGAGTAAGTTTATCTGAATGATAACAAACACTTTAACACATGTAATGGTAAGAGGTGTGGTAAGGTGTTTAGAAAATATTAAACAATCATGAATGGATCCATTAATAATCCTCTTATATGCCCTGGTAGAAGACTAGTGAGACTATGAAAATTCTACTATTTGAAAAATAAGGATGTCTCTAGCTGGTGAAATTTACTTCTCCTAATAAAATATAGTTCTCCATTGCCTATTTCACATTAAAAAGAGTCACGTTAGGGATATTATATAAAGATTCCTATAAAGACTAACTGTAGAATCCAGTGATTAGGGCTTTTGTGAAAATAAATTTAAGTAGATCTTTCTTGTTTAGCATTTTCTAATTAAATATTTGAAAGTATGTTCTAGTGCTTTTATATTCTTATTAGGTGGTGGGAAAAAGCTTAGTAGTGCTTTTTTTAGTTATAATACTAATGCTAAAAATGAGAGATGAGCTTAAAACAAAGATCATGAAGGCTAAAAATAGAGCTAGAATCAAGGCTCTAATACCACACCCTGGCAAATCTACAAAATTTTATCAGGAAAATCTTGCACATAGTAACACTCTTTTATGTTACAAGCTTTATGATGCTCCTAACATTTTTTTATGTACTTTTTAGGATCTATAAGGTCATCATAGTTATCAAAGTTGGTATTTGTAGAGATATAGTGTTTGAAGAGGTGAGTGTGCAACATTTGATGATATAATGGATATTCTCCTACTCAGTGGTGATGATATCCATTTATGGTAGCTTGTGTAGTTGTTGGTCTAATCTTTTATCTCGGTTTTTTTTTATATAAAAAGCATACAAACAAGATTCAAAACATGATTTGAGCAACGAGAATGATTTATTTGTAAAGTTGGAATGTCGTGTTTAGTTTGCATGTTGTTTTGTCTTGTTCCTTTATAGAATTGAAGTTATCTCTATACACCTAATGCATGTAATAAAGACGAAGTTGTGTGTTGTATTTGAGTGCTAAGTTGTTCTTGTATGGTAAGAACAACATTGTTGAGCATTTGTAATTAATAAAAGAGTTAATGAATATATAAAGGAGCTGGAGTTTCTATAATGGGAAGATTAATTATTCTCCCTTATCATGGAGTTTTATCAACTATAGAAAAAACTTTTTAGTGTGGAATAAAAAGAAATGAACTAGCTTAGCTTTTGTTTAGATTCTCGCAAATGGCATGACTAATGAAATCTTGAAAACTTCAGACTGGATTGGGCTTTCAACATGATGTGCTATTGGACTGCTAGAGTGATTGGGTTTATCATTGGTCTAGTGGATTGGTGGGGTTACTATACCGAGTTTTCCTATAAAACAAGTTCATTGTCAGAATAAGGGACCTTTTAATAATTAGGTTAGTAAAATATAAGAGTGGAACAATGTATAAGAGATTAAATAAAACTTGTTGTATTGTTGAAAGGTTGTTTGTGATTCCTAGAATTGTTGTAAGGGTGCTTATAGTTTGTGAAATCATTGTAAAGTTGCTTATGATTGTTGGAATTGTTGTATGATTGCTTGTTATTGTACGAATTAAGTGAAATTGTATGACTTGGCCTAGCTTGTCTTATCTTTAACTTGAATTTTTATATTTATAGACATTGATCACACTTACCTCGTAGAGGGTGATATTATAGGTATCTTGTGGTGCACAAAATTGCTACTTACCATGAGTGGATAACCTTGTGGTGAGTGGAGAATACTATTGGTAAAAAGATTGGTGTTCATTTTATAAAATATGGTATTGCAGGTATCTCATTGTGAATAGTGTTACAAGTACTACTTTGCTTGTTGTGATATTGGTGAAAGAATTGGTGATTGACAATTGATTGGTGGTTATTAGCAAGAAAAATGGTTCATTTTCTGCATGGAAGAATTTGATATGCTCTTTACTATATTAAGGTGTGAGATTATATTGTGGTGAATGTAAGTAGCTAGAAACTGTTTTTGGTATTGAACCAAGGTAAAAAGGAAATAAAAAAGGGCAAGAAAACCTATCATTAAAGTTGGCAGACCATTTTGGCTATGATCAAAAGGTGTGGTGAGGAGGATGTATTGTTCGGGCATAACCAAAATGACATGGAGGTATTTGTTTTTTTTTTTTTTTATCATTACTAATCACTTAAAAAAATCACAATTTTTAAACAAACCATGATAAAGTAAAAAAAAGAATGTATGTATTTATTGAAATGATATATTCTAAGGAACACATTTTGTTTAAACAAATAAATCCAACGTTTAAAAAATAATTTTATTATATTATCATGTATTTATTTTTGTCTAAGTAATCAGACTTTATGAAACCTGAAATTAAAATTAAAACAAGAATCTAAAATAATAGATTTTATCCAAACCTAACATGATAATTATATTAAATTTTCCCTTAGTTTTTTTTTAAATTGGTTCTCCCGTATCTATTTAGGTTTTATTTCTGATTCTTTAGGTGTTTGTATACTTTTATTAAAAAAATATTTAAAATTATGATGAAATTATAAGAAATTTATTCAATTTCTTGGCCATGTTGGATCTAAAATATTGGCCAATCAATAAAATTTTAAATTTTAATTAAACCAACATATTCAACTTCTTGACCAAAGTAGAATGTTGGATCTAAATAATAACATATCAATAAATCTTTAATTTGAATTAGGTCAGTATCAAAAGTAGCCCATTAAATTTAGTACCCATATATTTCATAAATCTAATCATAGCTATCATTTTTGACTTAATTTGGTAAATCAACCTAATAATTTATTAACTTAGAGCCTATCCTAGTGAGTTAACTTAATTATTCATCGATTTGAAACATTGTTAAGGACAAACTTCTTTTTTAATCATGAATAGTTAATTCAGACAAACTTGAATGATTCGAGTGAGATTCAATCAACATTTTTTTATTTATATAAAACAATATTATTTTTTAAAAATTGTATCCAATATAATTTTATTTTAAAAAATAATAAACATCGGTTAATCCATGGACCTATGAGTTACCCGGCTTAACTATGAGCCTGTTTAAAATTGTGGTAGCGGTTGCGGTTCAAAATACTTTTCTTTTAGATATATATCAAAATAATATTTTTTTAATTTTAAAAAATTATTTTTGATATCAATACATCAAAATGATACAAAAATATAAAAAAATAATAATTTTTAACCAAAAAAAATTAAAATTTAAATAAATACAGTCCCAAACATGCCAACAAGACATGAAAGGGTTATGAGCCGACTGGATCTTATAATTAGGAGTCCATCAATATCGTACGCCTAGCCACTCCACCTAATTAAAATATAATGTGGGACACCATCCGTCCGTCGCCATCAAGTTCAACAACATTGCAATTGCAGACCTCCTGCCTAGTGAAGATAGAAACGAATTCGGAAACGACCGAACAGTCTCAAGATTCACATGAATCGAAGATAGGTGTGTCTAATCTAATGGCATGGCTTTGTTTGTTTATGATACTGTCAACATGTCAGACAGCATGGGCTTTAGACACTCGTTCTGAATCGAAGCTGGGTTACCTCACTCGAGAGCTGCTTGAATCAGCAAGAGAACCAGAGTTCTTTGAGTGGTTAAAACGGATTAGAAGGAGAATCCACGAGTACCCAGAGCTGGCTTTTGAGGAATACAACACGAGTCAACTCATAAGATCGGAACTTGACTCGCTTGGGATCGAATACAAGTGGCCTTTTGCAAAGACTGGGGTGGTGGGTTCGATTGGGTCAGGGTTGCAGCCGTGGTTCGGGCTTAGAGCAGACATGGATGCCCTGCCAATTCAGGTTTGTCTTGTTCGACTCTTTTCTTTCCTTTCCCAAAAACACGGTCAAGTTCGACTCTTTTCTTTCCTTTCCCAACTATACAGATGCCACGAGTTCAAACGCCATGGGATTTTCAGTTTAGTCCATAAATTTAAAACTAAGCAATTTCACCCTTAAAATAGCAAAAGGCACTTACGTTCGGGTTTTTCAATCTTCCCCAGGTCAAGAAACCATGTTTCAGTCCAAGTTATGCTTAGCTGCTGCAAGAAGGCACCAGTTGGTCATTGTTGTTTAGTTAAACCACAAAAACTGGAAATGCTATTCAATCTCTAGAAAATGTTAATCACACAATAGTCTTAATTGGGTGCAATATGAAAGGAAAATGGCGGAGGTAGGATTACTTGCTAGGAGAGCCAAAAATTAATTTGAAATAAATATTTTTTTAATCTAACATAAGTTGTAAAAATAAAAAAAAAACATGATTTAGTTTTATTCAAATAACTTACTATAAATAAATATATAATGATTTTTGTATAAGATAAGAGGTTTAGAGCAATATCAAATTAAGTCAAAGTTATAAAATTAATTTTATCTTCATAATATGTCCACTACTTTAATTTGGGTGGTCTTCATACTTACCAAATATAAATACACAAAGTATATAAAAAATATTAGGTAAAACGAAGCACTATTTATGTTTGATAAATTTTGAAATAAAGTAAACAATAATAAAGAAAGATTCTTATATTTTTATTTTAATTGTGCTCGTTATTTTTTCATGAAATAGAAATCATCAATTACCATATTAGCTGTAAATCTTTCAACAATTTCTTTTTCTATATAGACAATAAGATAATTTGCAAGAAAGGATCCTCCATCCGATTACAAAGTCTTGTTTTAACAATCTTCATTGTTGAAAAAACTCGTTTAATAGTTGTTGAAATAAGAATTGTCAAAATAAGCAAAATCATCCTGTCAGTAAGTGGATAAATTATTGATTTTTAAGTTTCAACGAATCCTTGGTATAAATCAGTAGTCAATGACATATTCTTTAACTTTGGATGATTAGGTGCATCAAGCTCATAATGTTGCAGTTGAAATCTCAAATGATTTTTTTCTTGGTTAGAAAAATCATCAGGATAGAACATGTCCATAAGTAAGCATATATCTTCATCATTGAATAATTTGTAGGTATTTTTAGGATCCAAAGTTTTGCTCAACATAAGAAGCTTGGTCCCATATTCATTGAATCTATAATTTAGCTTTTGCAGTTGTTGATCAATGGTAGCTATAAATATATAAACTCGATAGTAATGTTCAATTGTAACTAAATATTTTTAATGGCGAGATCATCCCACATTAGAAAAACAAGCATCCATATCAGGAATTTAAATGTCTTCATTCTTACAAAATGATGTCACTTCTTCTAAAATAAATTCTCAATCGTCATGATTAACTTTTAAATCAAAGTATGTGTGGTAGTCACCAAATGCATAACATTTAAAATGTCTTGAGATTTTTATTATTGCCAGGCTTGGTAAAGCACATCAATAATTCCCATTAACATTCTTCATTATATGTTAGATGAATGCAAAATCAAATGACATTATCAACTTAAATGCAAAAGTTGTATTACCACGTTGAAAATAAGTAGATCCATCTGAAGTAATGTTCAAATTGCAAATTAATTTGAAGTGTGAACTTCATCTACTCTCGCAAGGTCGTTGCAAACCACCTACTTGATTATCTCTTTTGCTATTTCAATCTCGCTTAAAAGCCCGTAATCCATCATGACACTGGAAAGAAGCATTAAGAGTGTTGACAATAAAAATCCAATTCAGAAAGAAAGTGTGAACATTAGTACTTCTTTAGTTGCAACAATAAGAGCCAATTGTAATTGACGAGCTAAGCAATGTAAATAATATGCATAAAGACAATCATTAATGAAAAAAGCTTGCAAACCATTCCACTCTCCATATAAATTACTAGCACCATCATACCTTTGACCCCTAATATTTTGAACATTAAGATTACGATGAAATAAAATAAAGAAAATCTCTTCCTTAAGAGTTGAAGCAATTGTATTTTTGACATGAATTATATCAAAAAAATCATTCTCATATAAATCCACTTTTATCAACAAACCTAGTAACAAGAGCTATTTGTTTGCTTTTAGATTTATCTTTAACTTCATCAACAATTAAAAAATAAATTATATCACCGATTTCATGACGAATTGAAAATTGAACATTTCTAACAAAAACATGTAAAATTTAATTTTGAATTTGATGTGAGGTGTATTTAGCATTTTGTGAAGTATTACTCAAAACAAGAGCATCTATTTGTTCATTGTATGATGTTAAAAGTTTCACTATTTCAAGAAAAATTACCCT
>Ga0325414_1006873_pt1 | contig 12100 bp, 12 predicted proteins | sample PopdelMetagenome_8_FD_206183 | JGI IMG/M metagenome (GOLD analysis project Ga0325414, IMG submission 206183) | Populus deltoides microbial communities from Bellville, Georgia, United States - Leaf-PdKOR-R3 | ecosystem: Host-associated > Plants > Phyllosphere > Phylloplane/Leaf | place: USA... | reverse complement strand
ATCCTTACCTGTTTGAAAGTTTCAAAGATTTCAGAGTTGTGATTGACTTTCCTTTGTTTGGTCATGGCATGAGGAAATGGAAGTGCTGGCGAAGAATCAGTCTTTTCTTTACAATGTTCAGATTCAATTCCTTCCTTACCCTCAAAGATTGACTCATCATCTTTCTCACAAGGTTCAAGAATGAGTTTTTCAATAACCTTACCACTGTGAAGAGTGATGACTGATTTAGCTTGATCCATGTGTTGGCTTCTAGAACTACTTGCATTCACATTGTATTGCCCCTTTGGATTTTACTGTGGTTGAGATGGAAACTTACCTTTCTCTTGAAAATTAAGAGCAGATGTCAATTTTGCAAGAGTATCTTTAAAATCTATCATGCCTTGAGCAAGTTGAGTGTTGATTGTCTCTTGCTTTTCAATGAATGCATGCAATGTTTCCTCAAGATTTCTTCTAGGAGGGGGAGCATAAGGAGGTGCATATCCATGAGAATTTTAGAAATTATGGTGTGCTTGAAACGGTGGCTGTGAAGTTTGTGCATTATTATTATCACTCTTCCAATTGAAATTTGGGTGATTTCTCCAACCAGGATTGTATGTTTGTGAGTATGGGTTATGATTGGGCCTTTGAAAACTGTTTAAAGCATGGGCTTTTTCATGGAGACATTCCTTAAAAGAAGGCAAAGTTGGACAGTCATTGGTTGAATGTTCATTAGTTTCACAGATTTGACACACAATGTCTTGAACAGATTTTAGTTGACCACTCTTTTTTAATTCTAGTGCCTCGACTTTTCTAGCTAAATATGCAAACTTGGCTTGGAGGTCATGATCTTCCCTAAGGTTGTACATACCTCCACTAGATGTATAAGGTTGGGTTTTACTTGGTGCCTCATAAGTGCCTGTAGTGTTTCAATTTTGAGCATTTTCAACTAGCAAATCTAAGGTACTCCATTAGTTCATTAGGGTATTTATCCTTAAAAGTTCCATTGCACATCAATTCAACCATTTGCCTATCTCTAGGTGTTAACCCTTCATAAAAATGTGAAACCAATCTCCATGTTTCAAAACCATGATGAGGACAAGTATTAAGCAAGTCTTGATACCTATCCCAATATTGGTAAAATGTTTTTCCTGGTTTTTGAGTGAAAGTGATGATTTGTCTTTTGAAAGAGTTTGTTCTGTGGGATGAAAAGAACTTCTTTAAAAATTGTTGTTGCATTTCATCCCAAGCACAAATAGATCTTGTTCTCAAATTGTGTAGCCATGTTTTAGCTTTATCTGTTAATGAAAAAGGAAAAAGCTTTAACCTGATGGTGTTCATGCTATAATTTGAGTCATTATAGGTGTTACAGACCTCCTCAAATTCCCTTAAATGCAAGTTTGGACTTTCTAAATCTAAGCTATGAAAATAAGGTAAAAGTTGAATAATGTCTGGCTTAAAATTAAAATGAGATGCATCAGGAGGAAAAACTATGCATGAGGGTGCACTTGTTCTTGTGGGATTCATGTGGTCTCTAAGTGTTCTCACTTGGTTATTCTCATTATTCTCATTATGAAGCGACTAATTATCTTCTTCGGCCATTGATGCAACCATATTATTCAATAGTTTCACCCACATTTAACTAATGATTTGCCTATTTTATATCTATAAAATACCTTGAAATTCTTTGTTTTATGTTTTGAAGGTACTTTTTATGAAAGATGCAAAAAGGAGTAAATTGGAGGTAATTGGCAGATTTAATGTTTAGTCGATATTTTGTGCAGAGCGTGAGTTCTAAAGGTCGAAATGAAGTGATTCTAGTGGCACTAAAAAGCTAACATCCATACCTTTCTGGACATCTAAGACAAGAAAATAAAATAAGGAAGATCATGGAAATTGCAGCTTTCAAAGTCAAATCTTGCAATGTGCCAGTGTTGACCTTCTTCTATTTCGACTTGAATATCTGGAGCTACAGAAGTCCAATTGATACAAACTCAATTGTTTTGGATTCTTGACTAACATTCCTATAAACACTCAAAATTTCAGCCAAAAAAGATGTCATATAAGGAGATATGATTTTTCAAAGATGATAGCTGAATTCTACCAACAAACAGGTTTCGTGAAGGAACATGTCCAAATTATGTTTTGAATCATCTAAACCGGCGTCCAAGTTTTTATTTCAGCAATTTAGCTCCACTAAGTCAAAGCTTAAAGATTTAATGCAAGGCTATTTCTTCTTTTTAGAAAACTAGTTATTGAAGTACTTAAATGTAAACTGTCAACTTAAATGAGGACTATTTTGTAAAATACGGACTAGGGTTTCTTAGCATATAAAAAGAAAGAGAGAAGAGAAAGGAGGCAGCCAGTCAAGGGGAGAAAAACGCCTCCCTCATCTAAGAAACTCGAAATTATGTATTCATCCTTCTTTTTGATTAGTTATTCAACAAGCATGCAAGGCTAAACACTTTTTCTTGGTTGCAAGGACACGGAAACCTTCGGATTTCAAGAACTATGAGATTTATTTTACCTTTTCTTTTTAGTTTATATAATGAATATGTTTGTTCTCCTATGCTTATTTTTCCTATGATTGTTTATTTTAATTGCTAGAGCGGACTCAAAGTTATTATTGTAGATAATCTATTACTAAGTTTGATATCAAAACCGGAGTTGTGGTATATGAACTTGTAAAACAACTAAGTTTAATAATTATGGTGGATCTACATTATTAATCTTAGGGAGAACATTCCATCAAATCAAACATAGACTGCGAACAATTATGTTTTCTTGATTAATCAACTTATCTAATTCTTAAGGCTGCTATTGAATTAAATTACTAGTGCGGATACTATGGTTGTTTGATGGTTAGGGTTAGTTATACGCGGATCCGTTAACTAACCAATGTTAAGAAGAGATAAATATTCAGAATATAAATTGATGTTTCATTTTCATGATCAGTTCTGATTTCTGTAGGTGGATGTGTGCTTGCAACCAAGGTTTGTTCTCTTGATAATTTTATGATTTTATTAAATTTTGTTTGATAGTTTTCTCTTTTCTTGTGCTTTAGCCTAAATAACGTCCAAACTCCCCCTCAAATTGCATATTATATAGCATAAAAATCTGACTTGAATCTTCCTCATGGCATCGACCCCTTGCTTGCTCTATACTATCTTGTGTGTTGTGTTTGAAGCTAGGGTAATTAATTTGTTCGACCGCGACATCGCAACAACCATATTTTTTGAAAATGATGAGGATACCCTACAAAGTCTACCACTTAATTTACGTGACCAAACTCTCATGCACATGTAGGAAGAGAATAAAAGGAAGAAAAGAAAGAAAAAGAAATAAAAGTTAGATAAAATGAAAAGAGAAAGAGAAAATAAAATAAATACTATAATTTGTACAAGAATTTACCTCCCCAGCAACGGCGCCAAAAACTTGACATGACTAAAAGATTGATGTCTTCTCCCAAGTACAGGAGTGTCGATGTAATAAATAACCCGGCAAGACCGGGGTCAAACCACAGGGAGGTAAACTATATAAATTATAAATAACAACAACAACAACAACAACAAGAAGTTAAAGAGAGCTTTAAGATGTGATATTGATGTAAGGATTAAACAAGGATAAAATAATTGTCAAGGTTAAATGATCCACTAATGGTATTTTAAACAAGTATAGTATAAAATCTTTTTATTAGTCAACTGGAAACCACACACAAAGGAGGTTCCAATCGGATTATAAATTGTTAACATGATTACATTAATTATCTTATTTGAATAATGCTAATACTTGTAAATGTTGTCAGGCATTCATGATTATAACTTATGTTAACAACAAATCAAGTTCCTTTCATAGCACAAGTGTCGGTTATACCATACGGTTGGGCTATGAAAGTGCCAAGTATTTGTTGTACCAAGGGTTATACAACATAAATCTAGATTAACCATTTAACAAGCAAAGTATTAAAAGTGAACAAGATAACAAATATAAAACATGTTAGTATCTAACATTAAGGTCCATGTTGAATTTATATTATACTTATTCTTACACCATTAGTGTAACCTTTTCACCTTGACATGATAAACTTAGCTAAACATAATGAAAGAGAGAAAAATAAATAAACAAGGAAAGGAAATGAAAAGCATAAGCAAGAGATTAATATAAGCAAAACTTAAGCATTACAAAATATAAAGAGAGAGCAAGAGCATGATCTTGATCTGAAAACCAAGATGTCTAAATACATGGTAAATGCCTCCTTTTATAGGCCAAAATTCGGAACTATTGATTTGTTGATTAATTGTTGAGTGGGTGGCCACATCTTGACTTGGTGACAATCATTATCTTCTTGTCTACCAAAAAGGTCATTGATAACGTCATAATTTAAAAAACTTAAATCATGAAAGTTCTAGAAAATTGTCTCAGCTTTCCAGGAAAAAAAGGTTGAGGTCATTTAGACTTCTAGAACTCGAGATATGGACTAAACACTGAACAGTGTCTGGGCTGCAGGACAGATTCAGACTTCTCCGTTGTTACTACAATTTGGACTTGAAAACGGCCTTTTTAAATCTTAGACTCCACATGAAAGTTTTAGGCCTATGTCTTAGCTTTCCATCCATATAAGAAAGACCTAAATCCAAGATCTACAGCTTCAGATATGATCCAATGACCAAATAATGTTCCAGTTTGGACTAAACCAGCATCTATTTTCTAAGTTTGGCCCTCTCTTTGTCCTTTCAATTTCTGTACTTAAACTCATCAATCAATCCTTTCATTTATGTGATAAGCCTACATTTAAGATGAACATTTACCATAAATTAAAGGTATCTTTTGGTATCAGACTTGTTATTATAAAACATGTTTTAGTTAAGGAGTTATTGATACTTCAAGTGCAAAATGATGATATAAAACCTTGATAAAAATGCACTTTTAAGTACTAATCAACAGCCACTATGAACCTTTCTCTCTCCTCTGCAAACCTATTTCTTCTTTCTCCCACAACGACTCCAGCGACCAAAACTCTCCACCAACGCCATCATCAGCCTCTCGTCCTCCACAACCAAACCACCGCCAACCTCACTCCAGACCAATGACAACAATTCCATCCCCTCCACCAGGTCGCCTTTCATTTTTCTCTCCATCGTCTGCAACTATGTAGTTGCATGCAGAACGTGAACTATTGTTCATGTTCTGCAAAATAATTAACCTTTGGGATGGGTTGGACCTGTTCCAGCCCAGCCTAAATATTTGGGCTGGGTTCGACCTAACCGAAAAAAGGAGAATAAAAAGTTATGTTAGGCCGAGAACGGCCCACCCAACCTTTCTTGGGCTGAGTCCGGCCCAGTCAGTTGGGTCGACCCAGCCCATGTATATTTAATATATATTTATTTATAATAATATATATTATAATATTAAAAAACAAAAAAAATCCAAATAATTCAAAAATCATTTCAAAAAGTTGTGATTTTCTCAAATATTTTTCTACCAATTTTGCATAACATTAGGTTGTATATTTACACTGTAAAATACAAATTCGGTATTAAAATACCTGGTTTTCTCTGAAATATTTCAAAAAAAATCAAATCATTTTCATAAAAAACAAAATCTCAAAAACTTTTAAATTAATTTCCCTTTTCAAAAACAAAAAAAAATATATTTTGTTTTCATGCATACGGTCATATCCTAAAAACTTTCAAAGCATATTTTCATAAAAAAAATTTTTTATCTTTCTCATGCTTTGGAAATTAAAAAAAAATGAACATCGTAACTAGTTTATGATCATCCATTAGGGTTTGGCCAAAATATCAAAAACCTTTTTTTTTTTTGCAATCTTTTTTTCTAGGATCCAAATGTAGACTTTAATATCTGTGGGGTGTAAAATTACACAATAAAGTACACCCTTAGGTATTAAAGATAATACAAGATGTAAATAAATGCAATGCTAAAATTCAGACTTTAGAACGGTTAGTATTTAACCCAATAAGGTAGAGATTTTCTCATGAAGAGAGATCCACCTTGAATCTTAGAAAAGACCAATGAATAAAAACCCGACTTAGAAAAAACAATCAAACAAGAATGCAGCTTACCTTAGGTAAGGTGCACTGGGGGTGATGCTTCTTCCTCTTGCACAACTAGTCCCTTACCCAGACTCTCGCAGACCATAGGTTCCTAGTAACCATAATATTAGGTGGCGACTCCTAAACAATAATCATAATTTCATAATTAAATCCAAAAACCCTTCTCAACACCACACCTCATACAGGAGGCACGACAAAAAGCCTCCGTCGTCGCCAAACAACGTCGCAGTGCACGCACCCTGTGACAGTAGACATTAATTTTTTATTTCACAATAAAAAAACTCATGACATTGAAAATTGCATCTATAAAGTCAATTATTTTTTCTTGTGTTAGAAATTCATGTGAAATGTTCAAAATATTTGTTTCAAATGTATTTGTTTGCCATAATTAGAACCGATGTCATAGAGGATGTCTTATCTTTGATCCAAGGAGGACTTTGACACGAGTCGATAAACGTGCATCGATTGATCTTTGCCTTACATGCCAATCTTGTAAATTTATGTTCTCAATTGTCTACTCTAAAACCATCTCTTAGGCATGTGAACTGGGTTTACAATAACTCTTCCACTACAAGTAAGGTGCATAGAACATATAGCCATGGCTAAATATAATCTGGAAAAAATTATAGAAGCTAAAAATGCTATTAACTATAGGGAACCAAAAATGTTCTGTGGATGCACTAGCTGGTACAATAATATACAATCTAAACATTCTTGTCATGATTCATGACACTTTTTATCTATCCATCTATGGAGAAATGTTGTTGTGGTCCTTGTGGAGGCCATGGTTATTACTGGAGGTGATTGATAATCTATTGTTTTGGGATTTAAGGAAAACAAAAGTTTAAGGCCAATAAACAAAATTCTAATTATATTGTCTATTGTCATATCACATACGCTAAGTATCTCTGAAAGCAACAATCATGTTGAGAAGTTATTCCAGAAATATGCAAGATAAGCTTCTTGGGATAAAAAGATAACATTTCTTTGAACTTGAATTTTGCATTTCATTGTTATGGAAATAAAAAAACATGATAAAATTCTATGATTCAAACCAATTGTAACTTAATTGACATATTATGTCACAATTTTAGATAAATTTTGATTTGAAGCTTATTGTGAAAAAAAAAATAATCGTAATGACTTAATTGACATGAAAAAATTATTTGTCAAAGACGGTGAGAGCACGAGACTTTACAGGAGTGTAAGTATCCATTTATTCTCAAAGAAATAAAAGTTATATTTCTCTTAGAAAAAATGGTATGTATTTCTCTCTAAAAAAAGGAAAATAAGATAGAAAAGGGAAAAAACATCTACCTAAATGCATATTATAATCAAACAATGTCTTTAACTTGTGTGTGTGTGTGTGTGATCAAATAGAAAAGAAATCACTTAATAAAGAAGTCCAATTAACAATAATACATCATTAAGAAAAACATAAATGACAAATATAATATTGGAAAGAAATAGAGGTAAAAATTAATGTAATTTAAAATCTCGTAGGGGAGTTCTCGGTGATTATTATGTGAAAAAGAGTAAAAATAAGAAAAAATTCACTTAGTTTTATGGTAACTTGGAATCTTAACTAGTTTTTTAAAGATATTTGGGTAAGAAGCTAATTATGCTAAAAAAATGATAAAAATCACTCTAAAACATCTTACCTAAGATAAACCGCATTGTTATTTGATTTTGACGATAAAAATACCTATTATACATACATGCTAACATTTTTCCTAAACTTATTGCTTATGTAACACCCCTAATTTCTAATCTTGTTAAATAAAAGACTTGGTGAATTTTTTTTTTAACCAAATCAATCTACTTAAAAATTTTGGCAAAGTTTTTTGTGTGGTATATTTTTTGTGTATTGTGATGTGAATGGAAGGATGTACCATATGTAAATGGTGAAATAGGGTTTAGAAAAGCAATGAGAACAATTCGAAAATGCGAATGTATGATTGAATAATGTAATTTTTTTGTTATAATGCATAGAGCATGTATTAGATGAGGAATCAAGATATGGTTCTTAGGTCAAATGGATATGTCGATTATGGTTTGAAAATCTTATTGATACATGGGAGGTTACTAAAGCGAGACATTAGACAAGAGGAGTAGGACCTTCATAGAAAGTAGGGAGATGCTCAACACCTAAGTAGCTAATTTTTATTTATTAAGTATTTCATGTTAGTTTAATATTGTTTATATTGTATAATGGTTTTAGAGAAGATGAAAAACAAAAATAAAAAGATGAGGAATCAAGATATGGTTCCTAGGTCAAATGGATATGTCAATTATGGTTTGAAAATCCTATTGATATATGGAAGGTTACTAGAGCAAGACATTAGACAGGAGGAGTAGGACCTTCATAGGAAGTAGGGAGGTGCTCGACACCTAAGTAGCTAATTTTTATTTATTAAGTATTTCATGTTATTTTAATATTGTTTATATTGTATAATGATTTTGGAGAAGATTAAAATCAAAAAGAAAATAAATGTTTTGTTAAGAAAAATTGATTAGTCTGCCATGTGGTGAAGACTAATGGTATCAATTAGTATTGATACTAAGAATTGTTATGATTAGTCTGCCTTTGGTGGAGACTAATGGTATCAACTGGTACTAATACTGGGATTTTACCAAGATTTATTGTGATTAGTATGCCATGCCGTGGAGACTAATTGTCTCGATTGATATTGTTACTGGGATTTGTTGTGATTAGTTTGTCATGCAATGGAGGCTAATGGTATTAATTTGTACTAATATTAGGATTTATTTGATTGCTCTACACTATGATGGTGATTAATGATATCAAGCGTACTATTCGAGATTGAATGATTGGCCATATGTAAAGATGGCGAGTTAAAGGCTTATTACTAGGGAAATATTCATAATGAAATCTTGATTATACATGTGTAAAACAAACTTTTTGATGAGATATAATTGTTTATTTATGTTAATATATATTGTGTTTCAGGTGCCTTGTATACTAGACAAGAGCAATATATTATTTATTTTTATTTATAGATTAAGTATCTACTTTGTATGTAAATGTTCTTAAAAATACATTTTTGGCTGTGTAACAAATAATGTAAAATAAATGAATATGTAATTTAGAACTAGATTTATCATACATGTAATTTCCATATCATAACTCATCATGAATATTGTAATTTTAACAATAATGAAAATTGTAATGTATGCTTTATAGAAGTTATACACAGCAGCTGTTTCAATGAGCAATTCACCACCTTTTATTAATAAATATTGTGTACAATATATACAGCAGCGTGGAATTCAGTTTTGGAAACAAATAAATGGTAATGTTAAAACTGTGCTATTACAATTTACAGCTGCAGATTTCACATTCCAAATATAGCATTGATGGCAGAGTCTTTGCCATGATTCTCAGCTATTCCTTCTCTATGTTGATTTGAGCAGATTCTCTGCAAGTTTCCCTGATACACCCCCACAAGATTAAGCTTCCATCGGCAAGACCAATCTTGTTACGTAACACAGTCATTCGTTGTTTGGACAGTGGCTTGGTTAACAGATCAGCGAGTTGGTCTTGTGTGTGTACATGTTTAACCTAAAGACTTCCTTGTTGCACCAAATCGTGTACAAAGTGGAGATCAATTTGAATATGTTTCATGCGCGAATGGTTCACCGGATTGAAGCTGAGGTGCATGGCTCCAAGATTGTCACATAGCAGCAGAGGAGAGTCTTGGATTGGAAATACAAGTTCATTAAAAAGAGTGGACAACCAAATTGTTTCTGAGGCCACATTGGCCAGTGCCTGGTATTCAGCCTCCGTTGAGGAACGTGCAACTGCTCTCTATTTTTTGGATGTCCATGAAATGGGATTAGGTCCCAAAAAACTGATGTATGCAGTCGTTGACGTGCGGTCATCCACATTCCCAACCCAATCGGCATTAGAGTGTGTGTGTAACATTGAAGGTCCAGCTCTGTGAAGCTGAATACCATAGAAAATGGTTTGTTTTAATTATCTTAAAAGTCGTTTGGTTGTTGTCCAGTGAGTTATAGTAGGTTTGTGCATAAATTAGAAGAGTTTGTTGACTGCAAATGATATATCTGGTTGCGTCAAAGAGAGGTATTGAAGGCTGCCCATAATGCGATGAAATTCTGTGTTGTCCATAGCAGCGGTGCCATCAACCAGTTGAAGTGACTGTGATGTGGACAGAGGCGTGGAGATATCTTTGGCATCACTCATATTGCTATTAGCTAGAAGCTCACGAACATATTTATGTTGTGTGAGGAATAAGTCGGCCTTGGTGGGAATGACTTCAACACCCAAGAAGAAGTGAAGAGATCCCATGTCCTTGAGAGAAAACATGTCTCCTAGCTGCTAAATGAAGGTGGTCACAAGAGTAGGATTGTTCCCTGTTATGACAAGATCATCAACATAAACCAATAAGTAGCAGATATTGGAGTCATTGCTGTAAATGAATAGATAAGAGTCCGCCTTGGAGTTGTGGAATCCCATCTGAAGAATAATAGTTTTAAGTGTTGTATACCAAGCTCTAGGTGCTTGTTTAAGGCCATAAATGGCCTTGTTCAACCTGCAAACATGGTTAGGTTTGGACAAATCTCTGAACCCCGGAGGCTGCACCATGAAGACAGTTTCAGTTAATGCACCATTAAGAAATGTATTGTTGACATCCATTTGATGTAATTCCCAGCCACTCATGACTGCAATAGATAATACAACTCTTATAGTTGCTGGTTTTACTACAGGGCTGAACGTTTCCTTATAATCAACCCCTGGACGTTGATGGAAACCCTTAGCAACTAGGCAGGCTTTGAATCTATCGACAGAGACATTTGCATTCCTTTTTACCTAAAAGATCCACTTGCAACCCACGGGTGCACAGTTGGAAGGTAATGGCATTAGGTCCCATGTTCCATGTTTCATTAGGGCAATGAGTTCATATGACATAGCCTCACGCCAGTGAGGTTGAGTAATGGCTTGGCTCACACAAGTTGGTTCTATGGTCTGGGGAAGAGGGTGTTTGGTTACTGTGTGAATTTGTTTAGGTTTGAAGATTTGGTTCATGGAGCGTATGGTTATAGTGTGTGTGCGAGGAGGAGGATTGGCGGGTGGGATAAGATTGGAAACAATGGAATGTGGGAGAGGAGAAGCTGGACTAAGGTGCAGTTCAGTAGGGTGAAGAGGGGGGTGTGGTTACAAATTTAAAGAGGACTCAAGGGTGTTGAAATTACCTGGGAAGGATGCAACAATGGTAGGGGAGTCTTCCAGAAAGAGTGATAAGGCTAGTGTTGTGGAGACCATTAGTGGTGGCACAGCGATCTGCGAGGAACCAAAATGCAGTAGAGTGACTTGATGATTGGCTTGACTGACCAGTTTGGGCAAGATTTGTGAGGAGGTGCAGTGATATTGATTTTCATCAAACAACACATGACGAGAGATAAAGAATTTTTGTAAATGAGGATCAAAACATTTGTAAGCATTTTGAGTAGATGAATAACTAAGAAAAATGCATACTTTGGATTTTGGCTGCATTTTATTTGAATTATAAGGTTGCGTGAGGGCATAACAAAGGCAGCCAAATTTTTTAAATTTTAAATAACTTGGGTTTTGGTCAAAAAGAGCTTCAAAAGGTGATTTATGTTGTAGGGGTGGTGTGGGCTGTCGGTTTATAAGGTAGGATGCTGTTTGAAGAGCATAGGGCCAGTATGAAAAATCAAGATTTGCATCTTGAAGTAGTGTAAGGCCCGTTTCCACAATGTGACAGTGACGGCATTCGAAACATCATTTTGTTGGGGGGTGTATGGAGCAGTGGTGTAATGGGTTATGCCATGACGTAAGAAATAAGATTTTAAAGCAATAAACTCACCTCCATTGTCAGAGTAGAGTGTTTTGATTGGTTTTTGAAAATGGATTTCAACAAACTTTTTGAACTGTGGAAAAATATTAGAGACACTGGATTTAGTTGCCATTGGATAGAACCAAATGTATTTTGTATAGTGATCCACAAAAATAAGATAGTATCGTGAACCATTAATTCCAATATAAC
>Ga0325414_1006871_pt1 | contig 12101 bp, 2 predicted proteins | sample PopdelMetagenome_8_FD_206183 | JGI IMG/M metagenome (GOLD analysis project Ga0325414, IMG submission 206183) | Populus deltoides microbial communities from Bellville, Georgia, United States - Leaf-PdKOR-R3 | ecosystem: Host-associated > Plants > Phyllosphere > Phylloplane/Leaf | place: USA... | reverse complement strand
CAAATAAAATCTTATTTAAAAAAAAAAAAAAAAAAAAAAGCCAAAGAAGCTGAAAAAGAGGAGGTGGGTTAAAAAAAGTCTTATGCAATTTTTATTTAATTTATCAAAAAATATCGAACATTTAAATAAATAGGATATAAATACTAAAATCCTAAAACAAACAATTGGGCTTATAGCCCACTAAATAAAATATCAAATAATAGTTAAATTAAGCTCACTAAATAAACCTAAATAAAATCCAATAACACAAGGATTTGACTATTTGACTATTCTCCATCATCATAAAACTTATGAAAGTGTCCATGTCTCGGGTTTGATGTTCCCATCAACTCTCTCAAGGTTGGAAAAACTTGACCATGTCGAGTATAGTTCAAGGCGGCTCCAATAACGCTTTTAAAGATAAGGATCAAACTGTTGTGATGTCTCTTTGGTAATCCAAGTATAATCTGAATTTGGTCCATAGCTCATATACTGAGAATCGTTGAAGTTCACTGTCCCTGGTAAAAACAACTAGTGCTTCCAAAGTAGTATTAATATGTTTTTTTTTGTGCCAAAGATAAGGATAATGAGGCAAGGGTTTCAAAAGGATCATCAAAGATAAACTGTTGTGTTATATATACAACGAGATCCATCATGACAAAAGTAGAGTTAATATCAAAGTTTAGTGGTAGTTTAATAACATAACTATTTGATTCAATTATTTGCAATGCTTTAATGGTCTAACACTACTTACTTAAAACTTAAGATTGGTTTGCAATGAACACTGTTCATTTTTAATCTCTATCGTAAAATAATCTCTAACATTAAGTACATCATGATATTTATGTAAATTAGCTTGAAATTTGGTCACTGCTAGGATTAAGTTTATATGATGGAGTACCTGACAAAGAACCATAATTTTTAAATTGAGATCTAAAAGGGGTACTACGTGGGTCTTGATATTTTATCCATTACTTTTTATAAGCAACTCATAATCTTGCAATACAGTATAGATTTGGTCAAAATGAAAACACCTATGAGCCTAACTTTTTTTCTTAAATCATCATTCAAACTTTTACAAAATCTATGCAAAGTACTCTTTTATTATCAAAGAAGTTGTGCCACTCAAAGAATTGATCCATGTCACGAATCTACTTATCAAAGATCCAAAGGTCATGATGACCGTCAAAAGTGGGGGCTTTTATTTTGTTAGGGCTCCTAACTTGCTCATCAAGGTTATTATATTTAGAGTAACCTAAATGATAGTTATATTGGTGACGCTTAGGGTGAACTTGCTTATAATAGTTATTCTTGTAATATTTATTAGTCTTTGGATGCCTTATTTAAGAACTCTCTGGGAGTTTAATTCTTTTAAACATGTCGGTTATCTGGGTTTGCACTTCTCCTCAAATGGCCTTAAGAGTATCACTATGGATCGAGTCCACGATAAGTGCGAACTTAAGCTTGGACACTATATGATCATGATACAAATGCATGCAACACTAATTTAGAAATGGAATTAAGATCACATAAGATTTCTACAAGTGAAATCATAATAAATAAATAAATAAAGCTAATTCTGTTTTGTTTTTTTTATGTGGAGATTGATCAAGAACAAAAAACACAAAAAAAATTTAAGTATGCAATGCTAGACCCTCAAGTGTAAATGATTAATCAAATAAAGATCATGACTTTTTACTAGTTTCGATCAGCTCTATATGTGATGAAAAAACTTGTGACAAAATTTGAATAACAAAATATAAAGTGAGCAAAGTATAAGAATATAATCCAAGATGATATTTTTCATTTTTATTTTTTAAAGGCACAAAAGAATGTAAAAAGTGTATTTCCAAATAAATAAAATTCAATGAATCAAATAGTTAAGTAATTTACCGATCAAATTACTTAATATTGACGAGAAACTATTTGGATCATGTAAGCTGCCGTTGATGTCCTGAAAAAGATCCTTTTGCTACTTTCATTCCCCCCCCCCCCCCCTATTTTTCTCTCTCTTTTTTACAGTCACTTTTCACTTTTTTTTCCTTCTTCTGACCATATTTTTTTGTCACTGTTTTTTTTTTCCTTTTCTTTTAAACTAATATAAATAAAAATTACAACTAAATTAAAAAAATGCTATAGAAATAGGCAGTAAAGTAAATTGTGGAATTTGGCAATAAACTGTCACGAAATCTCATCCTCTTCCACGTCTCTCTCTCCCAATCTTGACGTGTTAAAGAAAGATCTATCTTCTTTAATAGATATTGTTGCTGCCAATTTTGATGTGTCAAAAAGGAAGATCTATCTTCTTTAATAGATAGTGTTGCTACCTTTTGACTTCAACAAATCAACGAGAGAGAAACATTTGTCAAAGTGCTGCTGCAGTTTTGTCCTCTCCTTGCCTCTCTAACACGCTGCTATCTTCTCTTCTCAAAGACTGTTGTGTGACGGCTGGTGTGGCGAAGTTGCTGAATTATTGGTTCGTGTCTGGACTCTTGTTGCTGTGGCTGCTGGTGGATGTTGGATAGTCTGCTGTTGGTTCGGTCTGTTGCCACCCTTGCTGGTGGCGTGGTGAATTTTTTTTATCACTATTGATGAAAGCTTCCCATAAAATCTAGGATTTAAACAAGTCCATAGATAGTTTAATTTTGAGAACAATTAAAAGAATATGCTCTGATACCAAAACTGTTGTGGAACAAAAGAGATTTAGAGCTAAAAAAAAACACTTGAAAAAAGAAGCCAAAGAAGCTGAAGAAGAGAAGAATGTGGGTTGAGAAAATCTACAACTTAGCAATTTTTATTTAATTCATCAAAATTTGTGTAACATTTAGATTTTTTGGAAACAGTAATTTGTATTAAAAAGGAGAGGTCTAACATTTAGAGATAAATAGAATATAAATATTAAAACCTAACTAGAATAAATAATTGGATTTATAGCCTACAAATAAAACATCAAACAATAGTTAAATTAAACCAATAAATAAACCTAAATAAAATCTAATAACACAAAAGTTCAGCTATCCTTCATCATTAATAGATCATACGGACATGTAAACAATGTCTTGGGTATGATGTCTCCATCAAATAGATGCACTCTACACCCTAAAATTTCCCACAGCTCTCATTTTGCAGCGTATACAATACAACCATGTTGGTTGGCTTTGGAGCTGACTTCATGTAAAATTTATTTGATCTACTGACTAGTGTGTTTTAGTAATCTGTTTTCATTTTGAACTGAATATGGATGTTTAACAGGTGCTCGCAAATTTCAGTGCAAGATGGTGCGGTCCTTGTAAACAGATTGCACCATACTACATTGAGCTATCGGAAAACTACCCTTCTCTAATGTTCTTAGTGATTGACGTTGATGAACTATCTGTAAGTTGTAAATTATATTCGAGCTTCCTGATATCCCAATTTCTCTTGTCATTCATCTACATAGGTTGGACTGTCATAACTATCCTTTTAGTTGCATGATATGCACCCTCCCTCTCTCTCTCGACTTATTGTACAGTCTTCACAATAGATATTGAATAAAAAGTCATATAAATGAAAGAAAAAAAAACAAAGAAATTCAATCCTGATTTTGAAACTTGTCATATATTGATATGGCTACAAGTTTTGTATACAGCGGAATATGTTGAACTGGATGGTGGTTAAAATTAGTGTGTTACTATGTGTGTTTGCAGGACTTTAGTGCTTCATGGGAGATCAAAGCTACTCCTACTTTCTTCTTCCTTCGAGATGGGCAGCAGGTGGACAAGCTTGTGGGAGCCAACAAGCCAGAGTTACATAAGAAGATAACTGCTATTTTAGACTCATTGCCCCCTAGTGCCAAATGACTGCTTTGATGGTTCCTGGTGTCTGTGAGAGCCTATTGAACATTATCCTGTCGATGTTTTTGAGTGTTGAAGACCTTCAATTGTGTGGTTCTGCCTGTGTATTTTGTTCTGTCATGTAGATATGACCAATTTGATGCAAGCATTTTGTTGTTGATATTTCGGCAGAATGAGAAATTCCACAAATGAATACTGTTAGAGTTTGATGTTTTCAGCTTTGGTTTTTTGTTTTAGAAGGCTTTTTTGGTGGAATAAGGCTGTGAAACATTTTGGAAGATCTCTGTGTATTATTATTTTTAATTAATAAAAGTTACCTTGCGTGAATAGCAATTTGAGGTATTTTTTTAAGCCTTTTACAATTCAAGAATTTAGGGAGATGAAAAGAGAGAAGAAAAGCCTAGGCTCCATAACCTACAAAAAAAGCTTTAAAACTCTCCATTCTATTTCATACCAACTCAAATTAATGAATTACAAGAAAAAAGCTGAGCTAAAACAATCAATTTTTAAAATTCATTTCCCAGAAATTTTACTTCGGAGTAGTAAAACAAAATAAAATACCATTGCTGAGATGATTAGTACTTGATTAATTCCTATACTAATTCCCAAGACCAAGTTGATTGCTCAGGTTTCATCATACCCTCAATCTCCACCAGGATATTTCTGGTTAGAGCATCTTGTTGGTTGTCTTTCTGGGCTTGGTTTTCCTGTTGTCTTCTCTCTATGGTCTAAAAACAGTCGTCTTATCTTCTATCTAAACAGCAAGGAGAAAACTAAAGTGTGTGTCTGTAGACAGAACATAGTCCTAACTCCTCTGCTTTTCATTCTTTGTATTATAGTGTTGTTAACTGATGTTAGCTCTGTTCATCAATAAACTTCTGCTTTAAAGTTTATTCTCTCTCTCTCCTCTCTTGGTGATGAATTGCTGACACCTTATCATATAATTTAACTGTAGGAAATCTTTGATTTGGCTGTCTAAATATCAGATGCGGGGCAATGCTTGGCTAAGATTTCTGATGGAAATTACCATAAATGAGTGCGTATTGCATGCTATTTTCAAAGGATTAAATCGTGTCTTTTCCTCTGCAAATCATCAACGCATACTTGGTATAGCACATTGCTATGCAAATTTTTATTCTTATCCCACTAAAGGAATGCTGTTCTGATGCTCATAATATTTGCAGCATCAGTGCAATGCATGTGATTTTAATTGGGATTTCCACTTGGTGGTAATTTTCTCCTCAGTACCACCAAAGAGAGTCAGGATCAAGAGCTGTCAGAAGCAAGTAGGGATGGGAAGACTTTAGGTTCGATTTTTGTCTGTTAAATATGACCCCACTTGGAAGAACATAGTTTCTGCTTCAGATATTTAGGAACAAAAACAGCAACTTCACTGCAATTCTTCCAGAAAGTCTTTGGAAATATGTATTGTCACCGTGCTGTTTTCGTAACATTTTCCAGGAACTGGTAATGATTAGCTGGTGATCTTTCTTGGAAAGGGGTGTTGTGGATGCGATTTCCACCGTTTACCACCTAGTGCCCACTACAGCAAGCCCCACTTTCTGAATATCTTGATGATCTTTAGAATGCCTTGAAAGCAAAAGCGTTCACAAATTTGGACTCTCTCCCCTTCAACCACCACGTTCTCTTGGAGCTTTTTGGGGCCATTTTGAGCATGTGAACGAACAATGAAAGAGTCGTCAAGAGTTGGATGGCATTTTCTGTTCTATCTTTACCTCTCTGGCACTTCAAGCTGTACAACTGATGGATTATGCATGGAACCTACAATTCCGTGTGGACCCTTCCCTCGTATCATATGGTCATGCCGTTTGGTGTCTTGGAGCTTCTGATATTTTATCGTATTATACTGTTGCAATACAGATCCAACAAGTCAAATACATGAAGCATGAATGTTTTGTGCTCGTACCAAAAGTCATTAAACTCGGTAGATCCACTACATGGGTTCTTAGTTGAACGGCTTAATTCAGGTTTGTCTAATTAAACTCAAAACAATACAATGTTGTTTTAAATTTTTTTAAAAAAAAATTACGTGATTGCAATACATGTCCAACAAGCCAAATACCTCAAGCATGTATGTTTTGTCCTCATATCAAAAGTTAATAAACTCGGTCCGACCCATGATATGAATTATTAGTTGAGCAGGTTATTCCGGGTTGATTTGATCAAACCCAAAACGACGTTGTTTCAAGATTTTTTTTTAATAAAATTAAAACGATATTATTTTTTAAAAAAATCAAACTAGATTTTGACCGAGTGAATCAAGTCGTGAAATGACTCATCAAGTAACCCTTACCTGATTAATTTAAAACCTGGCAAGGACAAGGAGCTAGGTTAAAGAGTTTCGGTTAATCTGTTGGGTCGAGTCAAATCACTGATTCATAGATGATGTCATCACAAATCCTTTAAGAATTAATTTTAAGGAGTTCTGGGATTTGAATTCAAATAAATAGAAGGGTGTTAAGAAAAAATTATCACAAATACATTAGTTAAAATATAAAATTTTTATAAATGTATTGATTTGGATAAAACTTAACTCGAAAAAGATTTAATCTCTCACCACGAAAGAACATTGGTTGGATATGCATTAATGTTGTATTATCAACTTATTGATATAATTTTATTGCAAACATTTTGGACCTTAGCCACTTTGGGACCAACTTGAAGAAAAAGCTATATTCTATATCTATCTTTGTATTTATTTACAATAATAAAACATAAAACGGTGCAATTTTAAGTATATTTTATAGTTATTACACATTAGTTATTTATTTATGTGTCAACATTTTTAAATTTTGACCAATAATGTCATGCATTTAATAAAAACTTATTACATGATACATATCAAAAAGATTAAAACAAAGTTGAAAAAATAAAATAAAAAATTAACTAGAAACTTTAAGTTACAATTTCTTATCATATAGTTATTGTAAATTATTTTTATTCAAAACAATTAAAATTTTATATTAAAGATTTTTGTTTAAAAAGCGTATTAAATATGTTTTTTTATATATATAAAAATAAAATATCTTTCTTTTTTTTTAAAAAAAATAATCTCTCATACGTGATCAATCCACATCATGATTTATAAGCTTTTTTAAAAGATTGAATTATATGTTACGTCTCTTTTGGCTAATAATAATAATAAAATCTTTTTGTTAAATTTTATTCTCTCACAAAAGTCAATTTATCGACAAACCCTACGACAGCCCTTCCAGGCTTCCACTTACACTTCTCCACGTTATTGCCAGCCGAGTCAAAATGACTCGTTGAACCAGACAGTTTTAGGGCATAAAAAACCTGCTCTGGCCTTTTCCTTGTATTAACTACACTCTGCTGGGAGCCTGGGACCCCACCACTTGTAAGAGACCAGAATTTGAGGCAATGCAGCCCATCAAAGACTAAAAAATACCACATGCAAGCATACATCACAAGACATGGACTGTTGTTCTATCGAAATCCATCCACTTGAGTTTCAAACATGAAAAGGCATAAAAATGGTTTCAACCGCGACACAAACATGACCTCAACAAGAAAAAACAATATGATATCATGTAGATGCTCCTATCACAAATGCCAAAGGAAGTTACACAACTTTATTTTACACTCTTCAGGTAAATTGTAGATACAAATTATAGTAACTGATCTGATCAAAACATATCAGAACGAGGGGAAAAGGTAACTAAATGAATTAGACAAGAAAAAACTAAAGAAAAAAAAATGCCAAATTGAGTTTGTTTGACGATTGACAGTAGATTGCAAACTGCCTTCCTGGATTTTGATCAGCTCATCGTCCTTTCGGGTTCATGATCTGCGAGAAAACAGCGCTTGGTGTTAAGCCATCAGAGTCTTCGCTAGCAAGGCTCCGGCCACCTATGCTCATGCTGATTCCACTGCTTCTTGAATCAGTCACAATACCGTCATAACCGGGGGAAGCATCAGGAGCTTTCCCTTTATAGGCAACATTGAATGGCAACTCCCCATCGTCTGCACCTACAATACCCTTGCCACCATCCTCTGCACTCTCTTGTAGCTGCAAAGCGAACTCTAGGTTCCAGAGGACATCACCCATTGAAGGCCTGTCAATGCTTTGGTCAGAGACGCACTTCATTGCAGTCTCAGCAAACTTCTTGAAGCATTCTGGTGTGATCTTCCCCTTCAGATAGGGGTCAAGAATCTGATCAAGAATGCCTTTCTTATGGCAATGAGCAGCCCATTCTGCCAGGCTCACCTGTTCCTTAGGCAGTGTTGGGTTCAAGGCTGGTCGAGCACACAGGATCTCAAACAGCACAACTCCAAATGAGTACACGTCGGATTTTTCAGTTAGTTGTTGCCTCCTGAAGTACTCTGGATCCAGATAGCCAAAACTACCTTTGACAACAGTGCTGACATGAGTGTGATCCAAAGTAGGGCCTGTCTTTGACAGCCCAAAATCAGAGACCTTGGCAACCCACTTCTCATCCAAAAGAATGTTAGTTGTCTTAACATCACGGTGGATAATAGTGTGCTTTGCCCCAGTGTGGAGATAGTGTAAACCACGAGCAGACCCAATGCATATTTCAAGTCTTTGCTTCCATGGCAAAGGGGGCTTTTGGGTTTTGTATAAATGTTCACGCAATGTTCCATGAGCCATGTAATCATAAACAAGAATCATCTCAGTATTTTCTTCACAGTAACCAATCAGTGAAACAAGGTGACGATGTCGAAGTTTTGAAAGCATTTCAATTTCAGTCTGGAACTCATGCACTCCTTGCTCAGAGAGTGGATTACCACGCTTGATTGCAACTTTAGTTGTTCCACCATCAATTTCTCCTTTGTAAACTTTACCAAAACCTCCCACCCCAAGGAGCAAAGCCTCATCAAAGTTGTTGGTGGCAGACTTGATCTCAGCGAATGAGAAGTGCCGGCAAAGGTTTGAAGGTAGAGAGGAAGCATAACTTCCTGTAGTATTTGTCTTGGCTGAACCCGCAGAGTGTGAATTTCCATAAAGAGAAAGAGGAAGCCACCCAGATGGTCCATCACTTGAACTTGCCTCCTTCCCTTGTCTATGGCGTCTGGATGCAGCAAGAACACAAAAACCAATGACAACGGCTAGAACAACCCCACCACTCACACCTCCAGCTATAATCGCTGTTTGGCTCTTTGAATGACCAGATCCAGAAGCTGGTCTGGCCCTTGAGGGATCAATGATGTCCTGTTCAGGAGCAGGAATTGGATTTGGTCCAGCAAGATTACCATTTGGACTGCTTAGCTTGAAAATTTCCACACCATTTAATATTGAATCATAATACTGGGACTTTGATTTCAGATCAGGATGAAGTGCAAGCCACATATCCTGCTGTGGAGGCCCAGTAGGAACTAGCACGACATAATCTTTAATAACTGGAACTCCATTGTTCCCATTCCCCCCTGCCCAGGCAATGACATCCGCTGCGTCTTCAGCAGTTTGATTATTGAGAAAGATGTCAAATACCCTCTGATTGATCTTGGTTATATTCGAAATCTCACAGAAATGGAGCCTAACCAAGTAATTGAAACCAGAGTCCACGCTAAATATCCAAGTCAAATTGTAATTCACGTTGACATTAGGAGCTGGCCCCATCGTTCTAGCAGTGAGATACACATTATCTGGGGCACCATATGAGGGCATCCCTGGAGGATATCTAATCTTCACATTTGGATCAGCACTCTCTGGAACACCAAATGCTGACCCATAAAGATATATTTGATCATCAGACCAGGATCGAAATAGACCTGTATCACCAGATGGGGTGATGCTATTACCTCCCACGTTTAACCTATATACATTCTCAAGGGCAGTAGTATTGTCAATGACATATGGGACACCTTGGCCGACAATCATCACTCCATTAGCATTACTATAAATGTCCGGCATTGACACAATTTCAATCCCGTTTACAAATGCATAAGCACTTGAAGGATTTGAAGACGGACTAAAAGTTATGTTCAATGTATCACCATTCACATTGATCAAATACTCTTTCATGATTGAAACATAATTCAAAGCATCCGTGGTTTGAGCAACACTAAAATTGCTAAGAAGTGTATAAGACCCAGCAGTAACAGAAAAGAGAGCATCGGACGCATTAAGCCCATTGTATGAAGAAGGATAGAAATACAAACGAACGAATTTATGACCAGAAACCACTGGGAAACTATAGGTAAAACTTGACTGAAAAATGCGAGCTGTTAGATAGGGAACTTGGGGAACGGCAGGATCTTGAGTGGAAGCAGTGGCTGTGGATGATTTTCCGGAGGAAGACAAGAATGAAGAACCCTTATCTGAGTTCCAACCTCGACCATCCGAATCAGGTAGATCGGAGTTGGCCCCACAGTCTAGGAGGGTTTTCTCAGTGGGAACATAATTTGCAGCAAAAATAACTTGAATTGACGATAACAAGCAAAGAAGAACAAGAACAGAAGCACAGAAACACTTATCCATGCTTCTCATGGACTCAACCTCAACAAAACAGCCTATAAAGTCTCTTTTTATCAGAACCTACGAAATCAACACCCAAAACAGAAACAAAGCAAGCTCAAAACTGAAGCTTGACAAGGATAAATAAAGCAGAGATCTAGGTGATTAAGCACTCAAATCAAGCTCAAACCTTTATGTGACCAGATCAAGGACTAGCTAAACAAACACCAAAAACCCAGTTCCTAAACAAGAAAAACTAGCTAAAAACCAGATTACAAGAAGCTAAGATCCCAGCACTGGAATCCCAAAGACATCGAAGGAAAGGAAGCACTACTAATAAAGGACTCCAAGAGAGAGAAACAAAGAGAACTCAAGCCATCTTTCTTGAGCTCTAGGGGAACAAAACAATGGAGATTAGAGTCGGTGAAGGTGAAAGTTTACCTTCTTAGAAACAATCAGCTGAAAAGAACCTGAAAGAGAAACGGACTCACTGGGTCAATTCGGACAGAACGCCTGAATATGAAGGTGAAGAAACTAGAAGGAAGAAACCAACTTGTGTTGGCTTTAGTAGTTGCCAGTCAATTAATTTTGTTAAAGACACTAGCTAGTTCTGTTCTGTGGGGGTTTCTTCATATGATGTAATAACTTCTTAATGGATTTTTGTTGTAACTTCAAATTAGTCCTCGTACTATTAACTACTTCACAATTTAGTTTCTAATTAAATTATTCTTAGTGGGGCGGGCAAGACCTAATTGAATCCCTCATTTGAGTTTCTTGCATATTCACCCATGTCCTTTCTTGTCTAAGTTACGTATTTTAAGGATATTTTATTGAAGATTTAACAAGTTTAGATAATTAAGAAATGTTATTTAACTCTAATTATATCAATAAATTCATTTAAAAATCTAAGTTCTAACTATCAAACTAGTTTAGATTAATTTCAAATACTAAATTCAAAGGATTTAATAAAATCAATTGAACTAATTAAACCTAGCTTGTTGAGTCTATCGTATCAAAAAAATAATTTAAAAAATAAAATTTAAATTTAAGATAAAATATTTCAAAATTTATTAACTCCTTCAAAAATTAAATACTTACCACTTTGTTATTTTTTATTTTAGGCTTAATACCACATAATATGTGTATATTACAATATTAATAATCCACTATTTAATCTAGTGAGTTATTAGGGAATTTGATTTATAGAAGTTGGGGGGGTTTTTTGTTTGAAAACTAAATTGAAAGGATGAAAATAGTTAGGGGTACGGGTGAGAAAAAATAAAAAATTAACAAAATTAAAAAAAAAAAAACTAAGAAAACCAAACTGTAAAAAAAACTATTAAATCTTTTAAAAATTCAACTAATTCAGTTGAATTTCAATTTTATAAACCAATTAAACTAACTTAAAATTTTGGAAAAACCGAACCAGCAGTGCGTGCTAGCCTTTTTAATAAAACGACGTAAATAGCCTTGGAGGCGGTAGTAATTACAGTATTTGCCATTTACGGTGGAAAATGGAATTGTGAGTGGATGACAGATCACCGTAGGGAGAGATTCTCTAAAACGCGTTCAAATCATACCGTTTTAACGCGTTTGGTCTTTGAGGCCCTTCCCCCCACCAAGCTGTGATGAATTTTTTGCTCTTTTATCATTTTTCTATAGATGATTAGTTGTTTGGCATTTTATTTGAGAATCTTGAATAAATTCAATGCATTAAACCCTGTTTATATATATATATATATATATATATATATATATATATAGATTTTAATAGATTGATAATAATAATAATAATAATAATAATAATAATAATAAAAGTTAAAATGTTTTCA
>Ga0325414_1006870_pt1 | contig 12104 bp, 9 predicted proteins | sample PopdelMetagenome_8_FD_206183 | JGI IMG/M metagenome (GOLD analysis project Ga0325414, IMG submission 206183) | Populus deltoides microbial communities from Bellville, Georgia, United States - Leaf-PdKOR-R3 | ecosystem: Host-associated > Plants > Phyllosphere > Phylloplane/Leaf | place: USA... | reverse complement strand
TTAACGGAGAATTGATGTTTCTGCGTGCACGCTCGGAAAACACAAGCTTCTTTCTCTTCTTTCTGGTTCTTGATGAATGTTATAAAATAAATAAAATTGAATAAATCTTGTTTAATTTTCTTCTAGTAAAAAGATCCTCTTGTTTCTACTTGCTTGCTCAAGATTCTTTCTTTTCTTTTGGGTTATATGAAGAAAATGAATAAAATAAATCAATCTTGATTACAGTTGTAGGTTTGAGGTTATTATCGCAACACATCCAAATTAATTAGGGTGACATGTTGATGATTGATGATTGTGTTTTATGCTCTTTTTCTCTTTTTTCATTTTCTTTCTTTCAAAATATTCTATAATAAAATTACTGTATTTTTTACTCTCTGCCTTGGTTACACAAATAGAATTTTGAATACCTTCTTTACGGTGATCCCTTTTGTTCTCCAATTGTGATTTTATTGAAATCAAAATTTCATGTGCTTAAATCGAACTGCACTGGATTCCTTTTTGTGTTGAATCAATTGATAGTGATAGTTATCTTACAACCACCACTATCTCACATGTTTTTTGTTTCTTCATTTTATGCAGGAATCTCAATTGATTGCTCAGCATCTCCTTTATTTAACTCTTCGTTACACTCATTCACATAATGTTTGGTTCAAAGAAATCTCCCTTGAAGATTTCTAAGCATACCAGGGTTGACCCTGAATGTCCAGCTCCTTCTCGGCCAAACCCTTTTGATTCTGATGACGAGTTTGACACCAAGAAAACCCTTAAACCTTCAAGAAAAACTTCTTCTGAACCCAATCTAACTGCACCCTGTTTTAACACTAATCCTTTTGATGGTGACGAGGAAAGAGGGTCGTCGGCTTCATCCACATATTTCCTTGCTTCAGCAGCAAGACATAAGTACAATAATGATTTCCGTGATTCAGGAGGACTGGAGAACCAATCTGTTCAAGAATTGGAGAATTATGCTGTTTACAAGGCTGAGGAGACCACAAAATCAGTAAATGGCTGCTTGAAGATTGCTGAAGACATGAGAGAGGGTGCAACAAGAACTTTGATCACCTTGCATCAACAGGGTGAGCAAATTACCAAGACCCACGATGTTGCTGTCGAGATCGACCATGATCTTAGTCGGGTAGGACTTAGTTTGAGATCTTACTTTATGGTTCATGAATTTAATGCATGCTGCTTAGATCTTCTCACTTAATGAGATGAGCTAGTGCATAACCGATTTTAACACTAATCTATAAAATGGTGTTTGGAATTTTTCTATTGCATATTTAGTTGGATTATTTTGGAAGCACCATCCTGTTTGATGAGTTTGCTATAACATTATCGTCTTTTGCATACTGCATGAATTTTTATAGATCTATTACTCTTGTGTTTTATGATTTCCAATAAGACTTTTGAAATTTCAGAGCTCCTTATTTAGATTGAGCCCTGTGAGTTTAGTTTGTTGGGGGGGTATTTTGAAGAAACCTAACAGAGGTGAAAACCATTGCCCCCTTATCCACTAGGCTTCAACTCTTGGACACAAACCCCTGCCACCAACCAAAAACAGCAGTGTACTGGAAAAATCATTGTTTAACCTGTTAAGACTTTAGTCTAGAATATCAGTTCTTGTGCCCTTGCAATCTCTTGATTTTTTTTTCTAGTTTATAGTTCTCCATTGATGTTATCGACTAAAAGGAATTTCATGGTTGTTTCTGTTTCCAGGGTGAGAAGCTTTTGGGAAGTCTTGGGGGCATGTTCTCTAAAACTTGGAAGCCGAAAAAGAATCGTCCAATTACAGGCCCTGTTATCACAAGAGGTTACTTTCTATCCCTATTTGCTGTGATCTACTTGTCAATTCCCCCCCCCCCCCCTTCAAAACTTGATATTACATTAGGCTACCTATTATTGTTTATTTTCTGAAAAAGGTTGAGGGGTACAAAGGGCTCAAAAGCATGAAGTTGAAATAATATAAAATTATCAGAGTTCTTCTTTTCTTCTTCTTCTTCTTCTTCTTCTTTTTTTTTTTTTTTTGTCTTTTAATGTATTTGTGGTTTGCTATCTTTTGCAGATGCTTCACCTCAAAGGAGAGGTAACCACTTGGAGCAGAGGGAGAAGTTGGGGTTGAATCCTGCACCTAAGGGACAGTCTAGCATGCAAACACCCCTTCCTGAGCCAACCAACGCATTCCAGAAAGTTGAGGTTTGTTTTTATTTTGTGATGTGCTCATTATTCATAGCAAATAAAAGGTATACTGCTATGTGGCTGTGGAACAGATAATTTCAAAATAAAAATGACAATAGATGAAGCTATCTTGATATTATGAACTTCGTAGATGGTTTCCCTTCTTCTTTCCTCCTTTCCATCTGGTGGCGGGGCTGTGACAGAGACCTTTGTCCTATTCTTTCAAACATGAGATTCAATGCACTATTTTTTTCCCTTCTAGATCAATTTAGGGTTTTCACTTTGGGTTAGGATTTTTATATATTGGTAAGCGTGTCCATCTTTTTCCCTCGTCTCCGGAAGGGGTGTATAGAAATTAGAAAGTTAGATCAGAAGGACAGGCTTGTACTACCCAGTCACCAAGTCATTTGTTCAAGAACATTATCCACAATTTTAGTTTGCCCGTCTTTCATTATTTGGGACAGTCAATTTGTTCATTTTGGGTTTCTGTCTTGTCAATGTACAAGAGAACTAAAGTCTGCCATGAGTATCTGCTATTTCAATCCCACCTATCTCTAATTATTTGGGATTCTTCTGGAACAGTTAGAGAAGTCGAAGCAAGATGATTCATTGTCTGATTTGAGTAATATATTAGGAGAGTTGAAGAATATGGCGGTTGACATGGGGACCGAAATTGACAGGTGAGTTTTGTTATATGATATCTCAGCAGCATTTGTTTATTTGGTGCAAATGTTTGCTTATTCTCTTTGGTCTCTTCCATCGGGAATATTCCTTCTGTAATTGTGTTATCTCTATAATTGCAGGCAAACCAACTCTCTGGATCATCTCCAGAATGATGTGGATGAGCTAAATTACCGTGTGAGGGGTGCTAATCAACGTGGTCGTCGTTTGCTTGGAAAGTAGAGGATAGGTGGTTGCACGCAGTACTGATCTGCTTGGTTTCTCTCCTTTTACCATTTATGTAATTCCTACACACATTTGGGATTTGGCAATATGCCCTGATTTTTTAGTGGATTTTGGAACTGATATTGATCCTTCTGTACTTCTTTCTGTTATCCACTCAGATTTTTTAGTGCAGTAATATAGATCCATTGCGCTGCAACTCTACATTCTGCTAAAATAATGTAGAGTTCAATGTGCATACAGACACAAAAGAAAGACTATTCATTGCGACAGTGGAATTCGTCTTTTTTAAAGGTCAATTAGTCATTTAATATTTGTAAGGGGTTATTTTCTTCATTCTATTTTTTTATGATTAGTAAAATATTTATTTGCCCAATAATTTTTTTTTTGAAGTTTGGTTCTCATTTTCACCCTCATTCTTTTAATTATATTTTTTTTACGATAAAGATTTTTTTTGATTTCATCATTTGACGTTTGATTTATTAGGGATTGAGTTTCATGGTTTTTTCATTTATTGTGCTTTTGATCTAATGACATGAGTCACGAGTTTTAAGAGTTGATATAGTTAGAAATTTTATCATACTGCCTTATGTTTTTTTTTTTTAAAAAGATTGGTCTTGTTGTTACTTCAATTTTTTTTTCTATTGATTTATCCTGGTCTTATAATTTAATCCACGAGTTTTGTAGCATTTTTTGGATAAAGATCTTTTTTTAAATGTTTTGTTTTGTATTTAATTTTTGAAGATTTTTTTTAATTTTTGTATAGGCAAGCTTTATTTTATAAAAAAAATATTTATTTTGAAAAAATATTTTTAATATGTTTGCGTTGCATAGTTTTTTTTTCCTTTTATTTTATTCACTTAGTTTTATATGTGTTTCTATTTCTATTATTTTTTATTGATTTTAATAAACAAATTTAGTAAAAACAAATAAGTTCCAGTCTCATGGTCTAGGCTACGGGTTCTGCAGATTTTTTTTTAAATTGAAGTGTTTTTTTTTTAAATGTTTTGTTTTGTATTTAATTTTTAAAGAATTTTCTTTGTTTTTATGCAAATAAGGTTTATTTTATAAAAAATATTTATTTTAAAATGATATTTATGATGTGTCCAACATTGCATAGTATTTGTTTTTATACTTAATTTTTCATGTTTCTCTTTTTTGTTATTGTTAATGAATTTTTTGTTTATTTACATTAGTGATTATTAATTTATTTGATTAGATGTATGTATAAACTTTTTGATTTATATTTTGAATTTTTTTATGTAAAAAAGTATATCGAAATAGACTGTCTACCAATTTATTTTTTAAAATAAATTACAGCCCGAGGCGGAATGCAAAGAAAGAAAAAAAATTTGAGACCGAGTTATTGATTTAATTAATAATTTAAATAATATGATAAAAAAGTGCAACAACAATAAATAAACAGAAAAAAAAGTAAAAAGAACTCGATTTGAGTCAACTCAATACTGAAGGGTGAAACTGAAAAAAAAAACAGCAAAAACAAAAAATTTAGTTAAATCGGGTAAACTCGAAAACTTTGCTACCATGAGCATAAAATCGAGATAATCTCATAGAAAGAAATGCAAGAAAAAAAATAATTTAAAGACTAATTCCTAATAAATCTTTAGCTCTAAAAAAGGCGAGTCTCAATCTTTAGCAGTTGAAGTATAAGATTAAGAAAAAAATAATTTAAAAAGGTAAAACAAACTCAATTTGAACTCATATGGGTCAAAGATGCAAAATTTCTAACCTAGTCGTGATACTAAGGTGACCACGTTTAAAAGTATATTGAATAAAATAACAAAACTCAATTATCGAAGAACTCAATGTTGAAAGATATAAAAAAATTAATTTAAAAACACAATAAAAAAAATATGAATCAACTCAGATTAACTTGCAAATTCGTGACCAATAAAATCGTAAAATCCTTGAAGCTGTTCTATAAATAATATATATATATATATATATATATATATATATATATATATATATATATATATATAAAAGTTGAGAAATTCCTGAATTGGTTTATCATTGTAGTAAATTGCATTCATTTACAATTTTCAACAAACCTCTTAACCATCCATATATTGTATTCATTAAACCCGGACCAGCTCGGTAGGTCAACCTGGGAATCGATCGACCAGGTGGCTGGACTGGTCCGGGTTTATTAAAAAACCGGCCGGTGCAACAATCCGGAAAAGCCTAGTCGACCCGGGCGAACCCGAATGAGACCTGGTTTCTGTCCTTCAGCCTCCTTTCTTATTTCATCATCTTCTCTACAATGAGCTGCTGTTAGCAGTGGAGAGGAAGGGAGAGTGAGGGACGTTGCTGTGTTCGGCTGCCACTGGAGCCTGGTCAAAGGAGAGAGAGCTGGGTCTCAGTTTAGCAGAGATGAGGGAAGCTGGAGACGACGTCTGTTGGGCTATTCTCCTATGTCAGTGGGCAGCGACTCTAGTTTGGCCAAGAGACAGAGGCAGCCGGGAAAGGAGAAGGATGGGCTCTTTAGTTTTGACTAAAAGGCCAAGGGGATGACTGAGAGAGGGATGATGGAAGTTGTGGGCGAGCCTCTGTGGTAGCTGCCTTGGCCAAGCGAAAAGGAAAGCTTCAGCTGGTTCTGGGAGAGAAAATTCAAAGCCAGGGGAGCGACGACTTATTGTTTTTTTTTTTCTTGTAAAGATAGGGAAAATTTTAGGGCTTTCTGTGTGTCATTCCTTCAAAATTTTTCGTTCTTCAGTCGAATGGGCATACTTCCTTCTGAAGTTGATTGGTGAACAAAGGAATTTAGTATGAAACAGTAAAGAAATAGAAGAAGATGAAACATGTTGCATTCTTTTGACTGCATCAACCATTGAGGACTTGATTGATGGATTTTTATGACCAGGAAATATATTGAATTTTAATGTGGGGAGCTTCTGTTGAACTAGATATTCTCCGTAGCTTCTGGAGCCATTTGGCTGGGAAATATAGAAACATGTTTTCCTGGAAAGAGAAGGTAAATTACAAAGTTGCGGGAATATTTTCTTAAGTGTTTGGGCTATGCAAAGAATTCATTTTGAAGTAATAATGCGTTACTTGATTCTAAAAACAGGGGGAATATGCTTCTATTGAAGCTAATGTCGATAACTTTCAAAAAAAAGAAAAAAGAGTGAATCTCAGCAGGGGGGCCATCAACTTTGATCTTCGAGAAGAGAAGAAAATTTTTATTAATTTTTCCAGGTTGATCCAATTTAACCCGGATTAACCCATAAAACCCGGGACTCAACTTCTTGACCAGGTCAATCCTCAGACCGGATTTAATAACTATGACCGTAGTCTATTTTAGCTTAACTTACAAAATTAAGGTTTATTTTGTACCACAGGTGTTTTAAACCCGGCAGAACCACGAGCAAATGAAAGGGTGCATTTTTGGTTTCTTCCCTTCAGATCTTCCCATACAACTTTTTCCCTTCTTTTTTTTCCCTTTGGTTCTTCGGGACAATTGTGGCGGGGGCGAAGAAATACATGCAAGAAACAATTTATTCTCGAGATAAAAAAGTTGAAGACATTAAGCTATATATTCTGATGAACAATTAGAAACAATTTATTCTCGTTTATTCTCGAGATAAAAATGTGGAAGTCATTAAGCTATATATTCTGATGAACAATTAGAAACAATTTATTCTCAATTCATTATCACTATATATCACCTGCAATAATTACAATTACCTTAAACTCACATCATTATATCACTGCCTTGCAATCTCATATACAACAAGGTGAAGTTTTTGCTCGAATTCTGCTTCAAAGATTCATGCACAAGCTGGAGCATCGAAGTTTGGGAATACGATGAATGAAATCGACAAAGGATTGATGTATAAAGGAGAATTCACATCAAGACGGACAGGGTCCAGATTCGGAATGTTTTCATCTTCTGTAAGCTCTAACGGGATTCCATTAAGAACCATGGTTCGGCTTTGAAGGTTCCCATCTTTTGCAGTTAAATGGTACTCCTCTCTATACAATGGTTCATCTGATGCTCGGCTCCCAACCCATGAAACTGATCTCTTGAGGCCACGCACGAAAGAGTTTTCTCCAGATATGTTTTCTTCCACGGTCAATCTCATGTCCATGCTGTTTTGAACACTGATTATGAAATCAGTCTGATTGCTTAAATTGATCAGCAGTAACGTTATACCTGCCTGTATCAAGATGAAAACAAGTAAAACCATTGTGTTTTATGCAAGCTTGCAGAATGTTTTGAGGCATGAAACAGTTGTAGAAATGAGTAGAGCTGCTACATATGGATGCACAAGCACGCGTATCTACATGTAGATGACAGATGCTATATAAACCACTTGCACCATTGCATGAGAACACCAAACTTCTTTTATGACCTAGATATTGGGGGGGGGGGGGGGGGTTCCGTCTGAAATAATGTCTGAACATTGTAAGAGGATTCAACCAAAAGCCCTTGTTTTGAGAAATTAATACCAAAAGCGACAAAAATAGAATGACAGGAAATTTGACTTGCAGCCAAAATCCAGCAATTTTAGCACCTAGACTGATCGTTTGTGCATCATATAGGTCATGTAAAATTTTGAGACCTCTAGGTAAATTTTCATAAACAAAATTCCCCTATCCAGATAGTGAATGGAAGTTGAAGAGGAAGGCCATGGAGGAAAGAAGAAACAAGAATTCTAGATCACAAAGCTTCTCCGTGTTTCTTCTTTTTCCACAATGTAAAAGAACGCATATTGCACATGACATTATGTAGGCCTTCCAGGTTATGTAATCCAAACATTACACGGAACACAAGCTTGATGATGCATGCCATGAATGCTGTCCAAATCTAGATTTGATCTCAAAAGATTGAAAACATACCCATAAGAAATAAGCTGTAACACATGGGAAAGTCACTAGAGAAGTTCAAAGAATCACACTATACAAGGACAGGAATAAAAAAAAAAAGATACATGGAGCTGATTTAACTATTTCAGAAAGTTGAGATTCATTCACTGATTTTAGCGGCTTCGCGAAGTCCCAGTGAACATGTAATTAATAGAACTCATAACTGTACAAAAGTGAAGCGTTTAATACCACAATTATGTTAAGGCTCTATCTTGCCCCAATGAAGACCATATTTAAAAAAAAATGGAACTCTTCATATCACAGTTGTCTTAAAATTACTACAAATGCTCAATACTCTATCACAACTAACAATTCATTGTGAAGTTAAAAAAAAAGAATGTGGCTTACTCTTCCTTTGGAACAATGGGCATAAGAGCGTAGAAATGGCGAAGCATTGCTTCCAACAGCTAGAACACCTTTTCCCATTAGTCGATGCCATAGAAGGGCGCTGTTGTAAACCAAATATCCAAGGCAAGCAACTTAAGATTAGATCTCTGGTAGAGAAGCAATGGCTTCATTTTTTTTCTTTCAAATTCTCTCTCCACAACGAGACAAATATTTTACTATTCTAATAACATAAAAGGAGTTTTGTGCACTTGCCTGTAGTAGTCAGGATTGGGGACAAGTGTGGTTGTGTTGAGGAGACCATAGTGGCCACCAACTAGTGTCTGCCTGCAGTATACTTTAGTATTATACCTGGATGCCATTCCAAGCTGATCTAAGTACCTGATATTCAAAAAAAGACCTATGGAAATGGAGTGATCCGCCTTTGAAAAAAAGCACAATAATTACAAGAATAAAAATAATGGGGATTCAATAAAAAGAAAGGAACAAATAGGCAAGTAAAATTACCAGAAACTGTTCACAAATGTATCAGAAACATGACGACCACCACTGTTATAGGCCCCACCAGATTCCCCAACCCAAGCAGAAGCCCAAGGACCATTCTGTTGAATCGTTTGTGAAAGATTACTGAAGGTTTCTGATACCTTGCTCAAATAATGGGGATCCAATATCTTATTCACAAGGTTGGGATCCATGCCTGGAATAGGAAAATGAATTGTAAATACAAGTAGAGAAGTTTCTCTCTCTCTCTCTCTCTCTCTCTCACACACACACACACACACACACAAGTCAGATATGATTCTAGAAGACTCTTACTATTATTGCTGACCTAAACCATCTGATAATTATAATTTTTATAAAAGGGAAGAAGCGAGGTAAGAAGTTCTGAAAACATAACTAACAGGTTTATTCTCAAGGTTAATTCATAAGGGAAGCAATAGCACACTGAAATTAGATTGTGAGCCTTTTTAAACTACTTGTGGCTGACATAGAAGGTGGATCCGTTCTTTGTTTCACAGGAACGAGGGGAGAAAAAAAAGGCCTGGAAGACAAGGAAGGTGACTTTGGAAAGAGACTTAGTGTAACTGTTCATCCATTACATGCACATCATTTCAGAACTGTCATTGATTAAAAATTTTTAATTGGAAATAACATTATAAGCATATGTCAGTACAATTAAACCACGACAACCCACCTGCTCCCAAGTTGTATATATGATGAGTTACAAAGTTGACTATGCCTGAACCTGTAACCTGAAGAAGCTTAGCATACCACTGCTTGTCAAAAAATCCTCCCGGTGCTACTAGTGAAGGTTTCAGATCAGAGTTTTTATACAAATTGTTGACAACATCTTTAAGTTTGATCAAATCTTTCCCATAAAGCTCAGCACTTACACTTGCACTTACACCACTTCCACTCAACTCATTACCTATCATAACAAAGGCAATATCAGCAGTGAGGAAAAGCATATGGAATCGAAACAGTAAAGAGCATTGTTGAAGTTTATACCATATTCCCACGAATCTATCTTGTATCCTTTCAAGACAGTGTAGTTCATGAAATCACAAGCATTACTAGAATCCCAAGCTCCTCCCCAAACACCCTTCCTAATCTGGTGCCTTCCATAGAGGGCATTCAAACCAAATGTCACAATGGCCCTGCATATGCATGATTCAAGTGGTAAGTACCCTACAATGAAGAACCTCAGCCTTTCTTAGTCTATTCCAAAGGCAAAATTTCATGGCAACAAATAATGTTTGATTAAACTTGAATGCTTTAAAAAAAGTAAACTTGATTATAAGTAACTGGGATAACATGTTATCAGAATAGATCTGAATGACAGAAAGGTTTAGAACATAACTTGTAAACTAGACTGAAATGCTTAATTTGAAAACAAATAAACAATCGGAACGTTTGGTGGCTGGCACTGCTACATGGCTCACAAGAAGGCATTTACACATCTATTAGAGGGGCTTCTTACTTGAAGTAACTTCTACATTGAAGACTTGAGAAAAGTTGAAAGACTTGAAGCAATCTAAATCCACAACAATGCCTTAAATTTAAAGGTTTAAAATTACCCAAACAGCAAATTCTGAGCTTCAGAATACAGCTGTCAAGCATTAAAGAATAAGAATCTACCACCCTGTTCAGAATTAGATAATTGTGTTTCACATGTTGTGCCTTTTCTTTTTATTATTTTTTATGAGACAGATTTTATGCTAGGATGAACAATTTGAGTGATAAAGTTGTACCTTAATTAGACAGAAAATGGTTTAATGGACATTTTAGCTACCTAGGCGTAATGGTAAGAATGGGAGAAAATTTATGTAAAAAAAAGAAAGAAAGAAAAAGGAGGAGCCAAGCATAAAATCTCACCCAGTTCTACTCAATAAATGGTTCAGTTCATCCCACCGGTTCATATGTAAACAGCCCTTTGAAAAACCAAAGAGCCCACCTTTCATCTTTCTAAATGGATGGCAAGGAGCTTTCAAACTTTCAACACCATACAATACTTGGTCTTGCAAAGAACCTCCAATTCTTATTCTCAAATTCCTGAAGGCTATTATAGCCACAAAGAATGCCGTACCATCTTAGACTAGCAATATTTCAACACCATGCTAATTCTGAAAGATGCAGGTTTATTATTCACCATCAAGCTTATCAAGAATGATACGAACCTTGGATGGCTTTGGCAAGAAGAGGATGAGATAAGTCCTGAAAATAAAGAAAGAAAACTAGGCAATTATTAAATATACCTCTAAAAAAGAAAGCAAATTAAATCCTTCAATGGCCTTTTCAACTAGAATCTCCAGATACTTACCAAGTTTGTTACGGATGAATAGCCCCATGGACACTGGTTGTAGTTACACTTATCATGCGGCCACCAATCAAGAGTAGCACAAATAAAATTATCATCGATTGCAGCAACTGCAATAGTTCCATCAATAGAAATTGTAGCACGTGTTCCTTCTTGAGCCAGAATCACAGGGAAAGAAGCCAAAAACAAAAGGAGGGAGAAGCTAAATTCCATTGGTTGATTATTGATAATAGCCTCACCACCCCAACTTATTCAGATGAACTGCAATCAAAAGAGCTTATTTTCCCCATGGCCTGCCTATATCTGATGTTAACAACTCATCAGAAATTTTAATGTTACTTAAGTATTCATAAATCAAGCATCGAAGATGCTGAAAACAGTAAAAGAACAAAGCAATGGGAAAAATCAGTGATAACGGGTTTCAGATGTAGAATCAAGGGGATAAAAAATTCATGTATGAGAAATTATTGTTGCTATTATCATCGCATCAATGATTTGATAATGAAAGAAAGAGATGTAGAGCAAAGCAAATAACATAAAAAGAAAGCAGAAAGAAAGAAAACAATAATCATATCATCATACAAGTGCATTTGTTTCCATCTACTAGTGATAACGAATGACATCAACATTGTTTCCATCTGAAAAAGACTATCAGATCTCCAAACTCAAGAGAACATTTTGATTTTGATTTTATTTTTGATTTATTTTTGAGAGAGTAGCATACGTCAGAATTCAATATGACAAGACAACACTACATTAAATAAAGGGTAGCATGCAGCTTTGATTTTCTGAAAGAAGTAGTCTAGATCAACAACCAAATCTAATACTAGCCTAGAGAATTCAGCAAAAGCAGCCCAGATGGAGATGAGAACTGACCTCAAAAGCAACAAATCTAATCTACCCGGTGAAGGAAATTAACAGTCTTTCAAGTGAAGCTAGATAAAGCAAAACAATAATGCATGCAGTGCAGTGC
>Ga0325414_1006866_pt1 | contig 12107 bp, 9 predicted proteins | sample PopdelMetagenome_8_FD_206183 | JGI IMG/M metagenome (GOLD analysis project Ga0325414, IMG submission 206183) | Populus deltoides microbial communities from Bellville, Georgia, United States - Leaf-PdKOR-R3 | ecosystem: Host-associated > Plants > Phyllosphere > Phylloplane/Leaf | place: USA... | reverse complement strand
CTGCTGCTCACCGTAAATTTGCACCATTTTATAAAAGAATGGAAGGACACGTGGTGCAATTTCTTGATTTAGAGCAAGGGGCCTGGACCTTGCTTCTTTAGAAGACCTTGCAAACTCTTTCATATCATCATTCAAAATCTTGTAAGAGGTGCCTCTGATCCCTTGCTTCCTCAAACGCTTCTCTTGGCTTTTCGGCTTCAGCCAAAAAGTGTGAGCAACTCTAAACACAACATAGAGTGATAGAAGTAAAGAAGAGGACAGAAACCCTCTGAAAATAAAATCTTCCATTTTTGTTTTTTTGGTTGGAAACTGCTGCTTCAGCAAACTTGGGATCGATGAACTTTGATGGAAATGAGACCCGATTGGTGAAGAATTTATAGGGTTTTTTTTTTTTTTAGATTAACTTGGGTATATGGGTAGCTTGGGTGACTAATCCTACAGGTTCTGAAGTTAACGATCATGTAAGCCTTCAATGACCTTGAAATTTGTAGAACTCGAACTGGTAACCTTTACAAAACAAACTCAGGGATTGACCAGTTGATCTACACCTTTTTTTAGATTAACTTGGGTGTTCGGGCAGCTTACGTGCACCTCGACTAATCTTACGGATTCTAAAGTTAACGATTATATAAACCTTTAGTGGCTCTAAAGTTTATGGAACTCGAACCGGTAATTTCTAAAAAACAAATTCAGGGCTTGACCTCTTAAAATTAAAATTTATAGTACTTTTGTTAGTTCTTTGAGCTTGGACTTTATTGCTTTTTTTTTTATTTTTTTAATAATATATTTATATATATCAACTATACAATGAAACTATATGAACACTTGTCACCAATTAAAAATAGTGGTTGGTAAACTGATTTGATATTTATTTTCTTTTTAAATAAGATATTGAATTTGAGTTTTATGAATAAAATATTTTATTATTAAAAAACATTTTATTTTTTATTAGATTAAATCAACTTGATTAGATAAGTTAGGATTCAATAAACTTCTAAATACCGGGATCTAGAAAGAAAAACACACACTTGTCACTAGTTGCTAAATTAGAGAGTGGTGACAATACATTATTAATACATGTATTTTTTATATCAAAATTAATTTTTTTAATATTTTTTAATTGTGTTGATGTGATAATTTTGATTCTTTAACACAATAATTGTGACCCAGCAACATATAATTATTGGTCTTGATATGACGGTTTGAGATCGTAATACAAGCCGTATTCTATGAAATTCTTTTAAAAAAATTGATTTAAATTTAATTTTTTTATATTTTCAGATTATTTTAATAAATTTATATAAAAAATAATTTTTTAAAAATAAAATAAAAATTATTTTAATATATTTATAAATAAAAAAACACTTTTAAAATTAACCACTATCATATTTTTAAATACCCCCACCGAAACCCATCCCATCAAGATTCCAATAAAATAACAGAAGGAAATTGTATTAGTGAGGATCAAGCCACAAGCCAACGTCAACCTTTTGTATTTTCTTGACAAACTTAACCCATCTCTTGTTTCATTGTTCCACAAACACCAAAATCACGTGTGTTGATTTCAAGAACAAAAAAAATAAAAAGTGAAAACGACAGAACCGGAATATAAATCCTAAATTGCCTTGCAGCCCAAGGGTATGAAGATTATTCTCACGTGATATCGATAATAACTAGTTACATGACCTATGTGATACCGCGGGTTAATTTTTTATCTATAAAAAATACAAAGAAAAGACTAAAATTTAGAAGTATCAGGTCTTTTTACAAAGTTATATCTAAGAATCTTGGATTTGACTGTAACGCTTGACCGAAAAGTAATATTTATAATATTAATAATAACATTAAACTTGCGTAATTCAGTAGGTCTAGTTGCAATACCAGAGCCAATAGCCTTGGATGCGGGTCTGACTGCAAGGTCGTGTTATAAAAGTGTGATAATTAAATAAATTAATTAAAAAAACCAATAGAAAGAAAAAAACTAATGATGAAAAAGAAAAAAAACATGAATCAACTGAGTTAACCCGTTAAATCAGGCTAACCCGTCAAACCTTAGATTTGCATCGTGAAAGTTTGATAAACAAATAGAAAAAAAAATTGACGGGTCAACCCAGAAATAACTGGGCTAACCCGTCAAACCAGGTTACCTGTCAAATCCAGGATCCGTGTCATGAAAGTTTGATAACTAAATATAAAAAAATTAAACATTAACAATCTAAATTAAATGAAAAAAATTAATTAAAAAGATAAAAAAAAAAAACAAACAAAAGACATAAGCCTCTTACTAATGAGGAAAAATAAAACCTGAATCAACTGAGTTAAGCCGTTAAATCAGGTTACCCGTCAAACCTTGGATTCACATCGTGAAAGTTTGATAACTAAATAGAAAAAAAAAATTTGACAGGTTACCTGGTTTGATGGGTCAACCTAGAATTAACTGGGCTAACCCGTCAAACCATGTAACCTGTCAAATTCGGAATCTGTATCATGAAAGTTTGATAACTAAATAGAAAAAAATTAATTAGAAAGATAAAAAAAAAACAAAAAAAAAGACATAAACCTGTTACTAATGAGGAAAAAAACCCTGAATCAACTGAGTTAACCCGTCAAATCAGGTTAACTCGTCAAACTCGGGATTCACGTCGTGAAAGTTTAATAACTAAATAGAAAAAAAATCGACTGGTTAAACGAAAAAAAATTAACAAACTAAACTAAACGAAAAAAATTAATTAAAAAGGAAAAAGAAAAAAAAAATTATGGGTTAACTCGTCAAACCCGAGATTTGTGTCATGAAAGTTTAATAACTAAATAAAATTGTTTTTCACATTAACAAACTAAATTAAACAAAAACAAATTCATTAAAAGAAAAAAAAAACACAAAGAAAAAAGCAAAAAACAAAAACCCATAAAGGTATAAAAAACAAAAAAAACACAGGAAAAAATAAAATAACAGCTAAGAGTTTCACTGTGCACAGTGAAACACTGATATTTAAAATGTGTGGGGAAAGCTACAGTACTTTCCCCACGTGTCATGACCCGCGCGATGTTGAAATCTTTTTTTTTTTTTGCATAAAAATATATAAAAAAAAACTAAGATTTAAAAGTGTTAGGTTTTTCTGCAAAGCTATACCCAAGAGTCTTGGGTTTGACTGCAACACCTGACCTCAAAGTAATATTTATAATAGTAATAATAACATTAAACTTCTATGACCCTAGTTTAAGTGAGCTTGACTGCAACACCGGATCCAAGAATTTTGGATGTGGGTCTGGCTATAAAGTCGTGTCATAAAAATATAATAATTAAATAGATTAATTAAAAAAAATATCAACAAAAAAAATTAAAAAAATCTAAATTAATTGAATCAATCCATTTCATGATTCCAATAAAATAACATAAGGAAATTGTACTAGTGAGGATCATGCCACAAGCCAACGTCAACCTTTTGTATTTTCTTGACAAACTTAACCCATCTCTTGTCTCATTGTTCCACAAACACCAAAATCATTACGTGTGTTGATTTCAAGGGGAAAAAAAAATAAAAAAGTGAAAACGACAGAACGGGAATATAAATCCTAATATGCCGTGCAGCCCTAGGGTGCGAAGATTATTCTCACGTGATGATCCGACAATAATAGATATTTGTTCTAAAATTATCAATTATATACTAATTATATTTTTGAAAATAATATGGATATTTGGATCAACTTGCATGTACCTCAATAATTTTACAGGTTCTGAAATTAACCATCATGTAAGCTTTCAGTGGTCTTGAGGTTTGTGATACTTGAACTGGCTTAGAGAACATACCTAAAATCTAATCAATTGAGCTACACCTCTTAGGATTATTACGTAATAATAATTACTATGTGTTATGTTAGAGGTTGGATTAATTTTTTAATATAAAAAATACATTCAGTTATTACTAATGAATTGTTTAGTAAAAAAAAAAAACTGTATTGGGTTGATTCTCGTTAGACATTAAATTTATATATACTTTGTAAACTCTAGCACAAGAAACTTCTTTGGAATAATTAGGCAATTGTCGAGCACCAATAAGACAAGGATATGCCATTAATCACCCTACGCTCTTCAATAGCTAAAAGCTTCTCATCATCGGGTTCTATCACTTTTGTTCTTGGGAATTTCTCTGGCAGTGTTAAGTGGTCATGGCAGCATTGCTGTTATTACCAGACAATTGGTAAATATAAACAGATATGTCACGATCCAAAAAGAACATTATATTTATTTATAAGAGATAATTTTTATTTGGTGTAATTTTTTTAATTAAAAATTCAGCAGAGTTTCTTCTGTAATGAGACCATACCAAGTTATCGACATCTTCATTCCTGACACAATTCATATCATAAATTATAGTCCAATTATCTTGAACCTCATTCCCAATCAATACATCACAAAAATAATAGACATATATTGTCCAATAATAAAGATGCAATCAATAAAATCAAAAAATATAAATAATTCTAAGGTTTACATAACTTGTAAAATTAATTGATTTAAGAAAAAGAATAAAAACTTAGATTATAAATATAATGCTCCTACTATTTTATCTGGGACAATTTCTTAATTAAGTATACAAATTTGGAGTAAAATCTTCTCTCTGTTTTTTTTTTTTTTAATCATTCTAACATTTCTAATCCTATAAGCAACTATGATAAAATGCAAATACTTATAACACAAAGATATTTTTAAGTATGACATTCACATTAATTACATATAACAATTTTATTCTACCAATAAAAAAATTCATTCAACCTCTTTTACATCATTCATTAATCTTAAAATACATGTTGATCAATATAAATACACAAAAAGTGTCATATATTCAAGCAGGATCTATTCTACTGTTGCGAGGGTCCTAGAAATAAGATTAATATTTTATTAACATAATTATTAATAAATGCAATGTATCATTTCACTACACCCATATAAAAATATTTTTTCTATATACTTTATTGTGAATCATTAATATCTTACATCTTCATATTCATCCAATTAATTTCAATCTTAGTCATTTCATGAAGGTGCTACTCCCTTATTAGGAACACTAATCCATTCGCCCAAATATCAGGTATTAGTTTATCCGCTCAAATACCGAGCATTAGTTCACCCACCCAAATACCGAGCATTAGTTCATCCGTCCAAATGTGTTTATCTGTTCAATTACCGGGCATTAGTTCACCTGTTCAATTACCGGGCATTAGTTCATCCACTCAATTACCAGGCATTAGTTCACCTGCTCATTTATCGAGCACTAGTTCATCTGTTGACATCAAAACATAAATTACAAAATTTCTAATTAAAATTAACACATGTTTTTCAATTAATTTCTCTATAAAAATTCATAATGTCGAACATTTACCTACTAGTGATGCTTGACTAGTAGTTCCCTGTTGCTATTTGGAGCCTTCAACCTCTCATGTTTCATTAAAAAGATCACATAATTTCAATACTTCATCATCCAATAATTTACTTTAAACTTCTCCACATAGTAAAAATTTCAATCAATACAATTTTAATACCCGAAATTATTATCATTGTTTTTTTTCATGTTCTTTAATAATTCCATAAATAATTCTTACATTCACCTCAACTTTTAATTCATCACAATTATAAGGAAATCTTATATTATTATAAAACTTTTCCAATAACTATAGGAAATTTTATTCCTTTACACCTAATTCAACACATCATTTCATTATTATTTTTTTCACTATTTAAATGCAATTCATAAATTTCATAAAGCTTGAATTTTTATTTCTTTTTTTTTTCATGGCCAAAATCACCTTTCTAAGTAAGAGGAGGATAAATTCTCTTTTACTCTAAATTTTAATCTATCATTCAAATCCAATTCATCCATTTAAGTTATAAAAAATCTCCAATTACATCAATTCAACTAGCCCCTCAAAATTCTTTACCCTTGCCGAAAATTCAAGTAAAAATGGTAACATGATAATTCTTCAACTATTCACTTAATTAACTTTAACTCATTTATTTATTTTATTTTATTTTTTCATGCCAACATACAATACCCTAATTACATCCACCATTTTTATTTATCTAAAAGTTCCATAATTACACATGATAATAACTAAGCATCAATGCATAAAATTTCACTAATCAACAAAATAAGATCATATTTACTCATAACATAATAAGGGATCAATAGCAAATCCAAGGTGAAAACCACTCTTTATCCCTATCCATCTTCTTTTCTCTTCTTATTTCTCTTCCTTTTAACCTTTTTTTACAAATTAACTTAATTAATGACAAGCCCAAGCATTTATTTCCTCAACAAACATATAATCAATATAAATATTCATGTATTCAAACCACCCTAACATCAAGAACCCACTTTCATAAAATACCAATTTTACTCAATGCAAGAACAAATATGAAAAACAACACAATAGATCATCATGGAGAGTTTTCTTACCCTTAAGAAATGAAGAATGAAAAGTCAGACAAGTTGAATCAAGTTCTCCTTCACACTTCCCTCTCGGCTCAATTTTTTCTTCTCTAAAAGCACACTTAAAATCTTTAAACTCCTTGTAGACTCCTTAATATATCAAACCATATTTAATATTATTGCAAGAAAAATGAATAATAAATATTTATGTCCCCTCACCATATTTAAGGAAGAAAAATAAACCATGGCCACTCCTAACCCACCAAAATGAAGGGTTTTTATTGAAGTACAGTCTTGAACTTTTTATTGATATTTATTCATAATAAAAAATAAAAATAAAAATTGATAGGCATTAGCGGTTTACATGCCTAAACAAAGGCGCTTGTGTTCCAGTAAAATATTTTATAAAAGCATATATTTTTTATTTTCTTGTGTTTTTTCCGTAAAATATTCCATTATAAATCAATAAATTAACTTATCTTATTTCTTAAAATGATAAAATATTATATAATAAATCATTAACATATCTCTTCTTTGTAATCACCATCAATGATCATCATCACCATCACTATCACAATTATACTATTATAATCATTACAATAATTATTGAAATTATAATCATTTTATCATTCTTTAATATCATCATTATATTATCATCATATTTTTTATAACATTGTAAAATTCATGACATTAAAATATTTTAGAAGATATTTTCTATTTTTAAAATAATTTAAGAAAAAAAAATGTTTCATTCTTGTCCAAAGGTTTGGAAAAACTATCTTCTTAAAAGGTAAATTGTTGGAATTCATTTTCCTTTGCACAGAGCTAAAAAGAAGGTTATGCTAAATCTAAAAAAAAGAAAAGAATGAAGAATAAAATTTTGAATAAAAGAATAGGAATGCCCAAAAGAAATCACGTCGCCATCTATTAATATGAATAAAATTTTGCATAGAATTTTCTTTTATGATATAATTTACTATCCTTTGATCACACTCTAAATTGCATTTTCTACACTAAGAACTTTGTAATTAATTCATGGAATATTATATTGGTAATTAAATATTAATTCTGTCAACATGATTTTCACCAACAGGTTCATAAACAATTACTATTCATCACCAAAACTTTTATTGGTGATTTATGTTATGTCGGTAATTTCATTACCGATAGATTTATAGATGGAAAAGACACGGTAAACAAAAAGCAAAATTCATGTTTTATTCCATCTATGAATACAATATATCACTAAAAAAAAATTATATGTAATTTCATTGGTATTTTTTTAATATAACCAGTAGAATTAAATCTTCGATGATTAAACAGTGACAATGATAGTAAATATCCATAACTATATATAAAAATATGAATTATATGTTGTAACATTTGACTGGACTAAAATATCCTTAAATTTTTATTAACTTAATAACAAAATTATAAATTTTAATACTAATTTTCATTATTATTTTTTTATAAAAACTTGATTATTATGTTTTTCATATTTTTTATTAACTTCCCTTGAATTTTTATTAAATTGATGACTAAAATAATAATTTTAATACATATTTTAGTTCCTTTTGCATATATAAAGTTAGTTATTACAAGAGAAAAGCTAACGGGTGCCCTTAGGAATACTGTTACGAATCATCTGAATGTATTTATTAAACTTAATTTATTGTTCAATTCTCTTAAGAAGTAATAAAAATATTAAAGTATAAAATAAAAATCAATGATATTAATTAAATACATTAGATAATTATAATTTTATATGGTGATGTTTTTAAGTTCTTATAACAAATTCTAAATAAAAAATAAAAACATGAATTCATGATTACAAATATTAAATAACTTGTTTACCATTTTTAATATAGAAAATTAATCATTATATTTTGCAAAAATATATTTTTTATAGAGGGAAAAACTATATTAGGTAGCTTGTGAGTGTGTGTTTGTATTTTGTGTCTTATAGTTTTCTTATTTATTATTTTGATTGTTAAATAAATAAATATTTCTTTTATTTTGACAAGGATTTGTACCATAACTTATCATATCTTTTTATATGTATCTTTCCATATAAAATTTTTAAAAACTTATATCATAGCCTTGTATATCTCTGACACAAAAACTTTTAAATTGTTAAAAACAAATTAGAAATTACGAAATTATTGAATTTTTAGGATATATCACTACGTCTTAAAAAGCATATTAATAATGTCATTAATTTTTTTTAAAAGAAAGAAACGTGTTTTATACGACTTAAACAATGATAAAAAAAAAATCTACAAAAAATCAATTTTTTTTCCTTCTTTTTATTTTATGTCAACACAAATATCATATAATAATTAAAAAAAAACACAATAGTGCCCACGTGTAAAAATAAATAACTAATAAATTAAAACATACTAGTTTGATTTCTTGCACTATATTGTAGGATGAAATTATTTTTTTCAACGCAAAAAAAGTTGCAAGCATTGTTAATTGTTTCTTTATGGTCAAGAAAATTTTGAAATGCAAATTAAAAAGTTTATGCATGTATTCAATAAAATAAATTGAGAATTATATAAATTGATAAATGATAATAAATTTATTGATTCCAATCAAAGATTAAGTTGGGAAGCTATGATGAAGATGCTATTTATTTGAGGAAAAAAGAGATTGAATATTTATTTCAATTTGAAATTGAGTCCCTAAAGTTTTAATTAGTTTGAATCAATTTGAATTTTATTTTACCAAATCGAGCAATCGAGTTAACTCAAAGTCAAATATGATATTTAACATTGTGAGAGCTTTATATAAAGCCAGCTAAAATAAAATATAAAATTTAATTTCAAATCAACTTAATATGAAAAGATTAAATTGGGAATAAAAAAGTCAAGTGATAAAAAATATTATAAAAAAGAAAAAAAAAACATTGTGAGTAACTATTGCAACCCACACAGGATTGTGTTTTTTTTATGTTACATTTTTATTTTTTTAATATTTTTTTCATATCACATTGTCTCACTTATTCATGATTCTAAATATTATTTCATGGTTCATCGAGTATTAATTTTACAATACCAAACTATAATTGTTAAATAGAAAGTAAAAATATTTAATAGAAAAACACAATAAAATATAAAGAATGTAAATTAAAAGAAGAAGAAGAAGAAAAAGAAGATTGGAGGTGGTTCCCTACTTATATGAATAGTGTCCACACCTCTTTTGATGTGTTTTATAATTTGTACAGTCCATATACATGCATACATAAATACATGCATACATAAATAGATGTGTGTATGTATATATATAAAAAATAATAAAACACATAAAAAATAATATAAAAGATAGGATAAATTACATTTTGTATCATGTAGTTTAGTTATTTTTTCACTTTGCTTTTATATTTTTTAGAATTTTATAATTTATATTCTAGAGTTTATAATTTTATAATATTTTATTCCTCTAGATGTCTCCACAACTTCCTTTATCCCGTTTTCTGGCGTAGAAATGCCCTTTTGTCTCCATGGTTTTAATGTTTGTAAGCCTTTCCACACCAACCTACAAGCACCATCCCTCGATGTTTCAAAATACCATGGTAGAGAAACAAGATCAACACCTAGCTAGAATTATTATCCAAATATATATATATATATATATATATATATATATATATATATATATATAAAAGAAGAATTATGTGGTTCTAGGTGTTGATCTTTTTTGGTATATTCTAGAACACCTAGAACACCTAGAACCACATAATTCTTTTTAGGTGTACCGAATTTTCTAAGAGCATGTTTGGGAATGCGGCTGCGGCTTTGTTCCTAAAAAAATTGATTTTTTTTGCTAAAATTTAATATGGTTTGTATGTTTTGGATCGTTTTGATGTGCTGATGTCAAAAATAATTTTTAAAAAATAAAAAAACATCATTTGCATGTATTTTGACACGAAAAGTTATTTAAAAAGCACCCGCAACTACACTATCAAACACGCTCTTAGTAGTCTTCTTAAGCCTTCTAAAGTGAGCATGCAAATCCTCCTTCAAAACCCCTTTATTCAACTTAGTTTAGCAGTACTAGACCTGTTTCTAGGAACCCTAAAAATCCCACCTTATCTTCTTTCTGATAATATTCCATTCTCAAGCTTCTCCAGGTAATCAAAAGCAGTAAGGCCCACATCCTCAAAGTCATCCTCTTCAGTGTAGTTTCTACGAACATCGCATAGCTTAAACTTTCATCCATTTATATTATTTTATATTTAATTTTTAGATGAAATTAAAAAATTATCTTAATTATATAGCTTAAATGTTTAGTTAATATCCTAATATATAATTTATATTATTCTCTAACACATCTTCTCTAAAGTGAAAATCCTTTAGCTTTAAAACCTGTATAGATTTACATTATTTTGTACTTGATTTTTATCAAATAAGTGAGGATAGTAAAATTTAAGCTAATGACTTTTTAGTCATTAAGACTTTTATATCATATTAAATAATTATCTCAACCCAATAATTTAAATTTTTAAATAAAATTTTAATACATGATATAATTTATATTATTGTATAAGAGTTTAACTTATAAATTTTAAATATAAAAACAGTTAATTCCAAGATTTTATCATTTAATGGCCTACTTACCATTCATAGCTACATCTCAGAACATTGCTTTGTTTTTTTGGGTTTTGGTGTGATAGTGCAGCTGTCAATATATTACATCAAAGACTCAGAATTCAGCATCTAAAATAGGCAGTGACCCGCTTTTCACATCTATCATGTCTCGACCTTGTCGACCTCCAGCTCTGAAACAATGTCCTCGAGATGAAGGGGCTTCTTCCAAGGCATAATATATGCAAGTTTCCATATCATGGCATCAAGACTATATATTAGCAAGATATGTCGTCTTTTGATCGAAACAATGAAGAGATTAAGAGAGAGAAGGGAAGGGAAGAAGGAAAAGGAAAATATTGGAAAAAGAAACTGATATATATATATATATATATATATATATATATATATATATATATATATATGGAGTTTGTGTATTTGTATTGTACTAAATTCATATTTTTATTTTTATTTTATTTTAAATTTTAAGTTGACTAAATATGTAAATTATAATTTATGAAAAAAATAGAAACAATGCATAATGAAGAAATAATTAAATTACAGGATGTAAAGTGTAATTTACCTCAATATATATATATATATATATATATATATATATATATATATATATATATATATGAAAGGCATAGAAAACAATGAACTAATAATTAATAGTTGATGGGTGATAAGGATACGGATATTTTATAACAACTCTATCGATGAAATATAAAGTGTATAGAGTTTTTTATAATAATAAAAAAAAATTCATTTTTTCACGAAATAAAATAAATTAATATTAATGGAATAAAGAAAAAAATGAAAAAGTTATGCAAAAAGATAATTAAGAACTTAGTATCCATTTTCTTTTTTTGTTCTTCTTTTTCACTAAGATGATTCTTTATGACTTTATAGTTGTAATGCCACCAAAAGTAAAGGGGAAAAAAAGAGAGAGAAGAGAATATATAAATCAAATTAAAGCCCCTTAATTTAATACACTTTTCCATAATTTATCCCGCTTTCTATTGCATTTATGGAAGGTTCTTTATATCCTTCCAAGGCATCTTCCAAGGCATTATTTACGTTCTTCCTTTCT
>Ga0325414_1006862_pt1 | contig 12112 bp, 9 predicted proteins | sample PopdelMetagenome_8_FD_206183 | JGI IMG/M metagenome (GOLD analysis project Ga0325414, IMG submission 206183) | Populus deltoides microbial communities from Bellville, Georgia, United States - Leaf-PdKOR-R3 | ecosystem: Host-associated > Plants > Phyllosphere > Phylloplane/Leaf | place: USA... | reverse complement strand
CACAGTATCATCAAGTATGCTCAGCAGGTAGAAATTGTTGGAAAATGTTCTTAATAAACTGATTCAAAGCAGCATCATCCTTCCATCTCTTTATTCTCTTCATCATACCTGTTTTTGTCACCTTCACGTGTCCTTATTTAATATTTGAAGCAACATCTACATGATCCCAACTATTTATATATACAGAAGGGAAAACTCAGAAGATTCTTCTATAAATGTTCTAAAAAATAGGTACTTCTCTAAACCGCATATAGCACAGGAACTGGACCTCTCTCTGTTGTGTATAAGAGCTGCCATTGGTTACGAAAATTTCCATTCAGCAGACACATAATCTCCGCTCCTCTAATGGAATCATTCTTTGCTGGACTGGATGCTTTAGTTCTTGCATCTGCTAATAGAAAGCAACATGAGGTGTTAGGTTGCAGAAAAAGTCTGAGCACCAAAGTTAGACAAATGATAACGAAAAGGACTCTCTCTTTGAACCACAAAGAAAAGAACTCGTTACCTTACACAGTTGTGTCATGACGTCGTAATGGTTGGGATTGTGTTGGAGCTTCATTGTTCTGGTTGTTGTCAAGTGGCATGTATTGTGACATGATAGCCATGATCTCTGAGTCCATGTAAGACTGCAAGTGGAAAGAAAAAATGTTAATGATTACATCGTTGCTTGCAAGTAAAGATACTAATTAGTGACCCAAGATAGATAAAAAGCTGGTCCCTTGTATTCATTTAGACATACCCGAAGCCTGTATTTGTAGAATATATAACCAGCAATACCGGAACCAGTCACAACAGCTAGGATCACAAGGGTGAGGAACCATCCAAATTTGGATCCATTTCTTTCTGCAGAATTGAGAAACGAAGGTCAGAAAGTAATTGATGACAAGTATGCCTTCAGTTTTAATTAAACTTGTAGCATGGTATTGTTCTCTTACCAATACAAGCATCTTGTTCCTTTATATAAATGCGGTTCCCCTTACATTTGCACTCATATCCACCCCACTTGTTTTTGCAGGAGCAACCATCACATTGGCAAGCAGTGTGCGCCTTACATTCATCGATATCTGGTGCAAAGTAGAAAATGATTATTACAGAAATATTTCACAAGAACAGTTGACGGAGAGGTAGACAGCGAAACTTTTCCAAAAGTTACACTGATAGAAGAGAAGCACCTTCGCAATGATGGCCATCCCCCTGAAACCCTTGTGGACAGTGGCAACCGTTCAACTGGGACTCCTGCTCAGTATGGAAAGGAATTGTGTCAAGATGGAACGAACAAATTACGTTCAAGGGTAGTTATTAGATTTAGCAAAAATAACTGAAGCCGTAGGGAGGAGGATTAGTATAATAAGAAGATGAAAGATAATATCACTGAACTGAGCAAGCTGAGAAACTTGATCCATGTTTTGTTTCTGACCAGCATCCTCCATTTTCTACTGCACACCTTCCAGGTCCAATAGCTGCCAAAGAAATAAAGAGAGTAGCTTATGAATGAGAGTGATAGTCTATTTCACATAGGTACAAGGTCTTATAACACAAAAGAAAAACAGGATATCTCTGTAATTGTTTGACAGGGACTGACTTCCAATCTCACTGGATGTGTAACCAAGGAAAAAAGCTTACGTTTACAAGACATGTAACCATCTCCTGCATACTGAACACCGTTCACAACTGGACACTGACACAACCTTCCCCTAAATGTGTCCTGAACAAATTCAAGATCCTACTATTAGTGAAAGAAAAAACAAAGAGAAAGCAACAACTTCTACGGGGAATCAATCAAAAAGCTCAAATTGGAATTCTTCTGTCTTGCCTTGCAAGCGGTTGTGTTAAATTTTTTGTCCTGCCAACACCCTCCGTTCCTTTCCAGACACTCGTTAGTCTCAAGCTCTGACAGTATAAATCAAGGCGAAAAGGAGAGTAAGATTATTCAGCAATTTAACCAAATGTGATGCACCAATCGTGAGCGAGAAAGGAAATATGCCCACTAACCTGAACTTAAACAAACTGGAGGATCAGTGGTCTCCTTAAATCCAGAACATAGCGCTTTCAGCACCGCAGCCCTCTCCAATTTTCCTTCAGAAAGAAAATTAAAATAAGAAATAAGGACACATAAAGCCATGATATATATACAACATCCAAGAAAAGGATCACAAAGATCACTGTCAAAGGTATCCAGTTCATAGAACAATTTGGCAAAAGTTGTGTGAAAATCAGGGAATATTAGAGCTCTCCTTTTAACTAGAATCGAAAGGTTAATTTATGGGAAAACAGCCATGAAATAAAAGAAAAAAGCTTGGGAAATGGAAGGTCATAACCAACCAAAACTAGAAAAGGAAATGCAGAAATCCAATACAAACGCTTCTAACAAAGAGCTGGAAAGGCATCTTATGATTGGCCTGTAGTCCCTAGAGTGGCCAGAAATACATAATGCAGAGGTTAAAGAGAAATGGTATACAATTTAAAACCAAACAAATCATCAACCGGGATTTGGACTATGAGAAGTCAAATATAAGATCTCAATCCAAAATTGAAACAGTGAATCGCGTTCAGTGTTGAAACCCACTTGCTTACATGGTGAACCCAACTCCTCAACATGCTTAAGCACAATCTTACACTGCTTTAACAAAGATCATTCACACACTGTGACATGGTCAGTAAATACGAACCTCGATATTGAACATTATTAATCACCATTGTTGGCAAGATGGTAACGTCACCACGAGATCCTCGCCCTACCTAAATCCCACAAACCAGAATAAAACAATTGAGTTCACATAGTAACAGCCGAACTGTGTTATGTATGTACAGACACGGACACACACAGAAATATACAAAGACACAATTAAGGGCACTGTATTTCAATTTAGAAAAGAAATCTGCAGTATTGATATTTGAAGGCCTATTGGATGGAAGGAACAGCAAAGTGAAAACCAAATGAGAAGTATGACCTGCAATTCCTGCTCATTTCTGAGCACCTCATTCTCCACATCAGCTTCAGGGTTACCCATGCATTTTTGGATCTTCTCAACAGGCAAATCTGCGTCCGTCGATTATAATCATTAGAGCACCAATTCAAACAGGATTCTGTATATACAATAGTGTAGAATAGGACTCACCAAGTGATTTCAAAACATCTTCAGCACATTCTTTGCTATATGTCTTGTTCTTCATAGAGCACCTGATATGGAAATCTGTCACATAATCCCACCAAACCCAAGACCTTCCGGTCTCATTGGCAACTCTATGGACACAAAGTTGCCTCAAGTTCTCAAAGACCACGTCCTTCCCCTGATATCCCACCCTCAAATCATGTTCTGGATCAGGAGCACAGTATCGCCCATGGTTTATGCACTGAGATTTGCATTGAGTGCTAAGAATGAAAGGCGGGGGACAAAACCAAGTAATATAATGTGGAGTGAACAGAGTGTAACCCCCCCTCTCGAGGATCTGAGCATGGCCTTTGAAATTCTTCACAAAATCCATCTGCTCATCACATCGAGCCCCACATTCATCATTGCTGTTTGTCCAAAGCTCATACTCAACTCTCTGATCAGGATGAGGCACTGACTCTCTCCAGTCCAATTTTACCACCACATATTCTTTATTTTTCAAGGCTTGTTTCAGGCTCTCTCCAAGTGACCTCTCTATCAGAGCTGATGGGATTCCAATCTTCTCTATATACCCGTCTGCGTCATTGCTTTCCTCAGGAGAATCCATAGTTATTAGAGGCTCATCTATGCTATCAGCCACTAACACTGCTGCAGCTCCGGCTTGTTGAGCATTCCATGCCTTCAAGGCAAAGTAGCATTCTACATTTCCAAGAAGGAAAACGGAAAGATCAACATATGATTTCATCAATTTAATAAATTACAAGAAAGCTCAATCCTCTTGGAATTACGCAGTACAGTGGGGTTGATTTAGCTTATCAGTCATTGAACTTTATGAATTCGAGTTTTTCAGAACTAATCACCACTGTTAAGCCTTACATAAGATCATCATCTACTAGTCTTAATCAATCATCAATTTATAAAACCAGGCCTAGAGAAAGCAAGAACAAAGAGAATAAAAGAAAAAAAGTAAAAATTTAACTAAACGCAATTAATCTTTGTTCAATATGGTGACTAGAATATTTATCAAAACTCAGAAATGAATCAAAATACTCCTCTTTTTTATCTCACAGTTGATCCAGATCAAACAGTCAACCTATCGAACCTAGAAGTCAAACAGAAAGCAACCCTTGCGTTAAAGCCAGAGAGCCAAGATGGAAGAGTAATGAATGTGAAATAGATTTTTGACAATAACTTTTACCGAATTCGAACAAAATCAAGTTCAATAGCTTCTACCAAATTCAAACAAATGGAGAGAAGGAAGATATATAGAGAATTCACACCTTAAATCTATCATCCTCACCATGACTTTTACTAAATTCAAACAAATCAAGTTCAATAAGCACACAACTAGACCCCAATCCATAACTAAAAAATGAATATGCCTTTGTAATCTATTAGAACAAAAAAAACACAAGAGACAACAACTAACCATCAACGCTAACTCCATAATTAGTGATCCGTCAATCGAATTCCCAACAAACGAATCTCATTAAGCAAATAAGAAAGTTGAAGCGAAAGAGAGAGAGAGTTGTTTGTGAGAGCAAAATCAAACAAAACCCGTTTTAGACGAGGTTTATTAGCTACTCTATAACAGAGTTGATCAAATTGTTAACAAACAAGTTAGCAAATCAATAAAAAAAAAAAAGATGGAGTGTAAACAGAGTGGAGTCAAAGTCCAAGAAACACCATGAATCAAGTTCTCGACAAAGAAATAAACTTCACTTGGACTTGATATCATTAATCTATCAAAACTCAACAGACAAGAGAATAATTGTGAGTAGACTATTTATACCTCCACGATCAAGAAGTAGAATAGTTGGGCGAGAGCCTTTAGACTTGAAGGGCTTATCACCATCAAAAGGCTGACAACCATCAGCTCCTTTATCTGGATACATAACAGAACCAGCCAAGTAGCCACCATAATCTGGAATACCAAAGTTACCTATTGCACTGTCATGTTTTGATCTCAAACTCATGGGAGACAACACTCTTAGGCTACTCTTCTCGACCACAAAATGACCAAACACATAACACTTCCCTAGAAATGTTAGTACAAGTAACAAAGACGCAAGTTTCTTTAGAGAAGCAGCCATGCAAGTGACCATCAGTACCATGATGATTAAGGAAGAATATATATTCGTACAAGACTAGCTACGAGCTGGTTTATGAATTCTTATCGAGAACAAGGAGAAGCAGAGAGAAATATTGGATAAAAGAAAGGGGGGGGGGGCTTTGGAATGGCTAGGGAGGACGTTTGGTTTGAGCGAGAGTGGACTTTACAATGGTCTTTTCAGGTGGAGAGTTTACAAGTAATATAGTTTTCAGTTTGGTGTTAGAATCATAAATCTCTTGCTAACTTAAATAATAAAGTGTATTTTAGAGAGGACGAGAGACATTTATTGGAGAATTGAAGGGAACGTTTACTTTTAGCTTGGAGTCTTTGTATATCCCATGGAAATGAAAATAATTCTAACGTAAAGAGAACGGCATGAGAGTGGAAGGAAGGGGGGAGGGGAGGGGAGGAGTAAAAGTGGGGCTGGGGGCGGACGGAGTCAGTAGAGCTACCGAACCTTTTTCTATAGGGTGCAACTACTTGGAACTTGAGAGTGAGAGTGATTGGAGAAGCGTAAGGGATTGGAGATGGAGACATGTTGAAATGTAGTATTATTTATTATTATTTGAAGAGGAAATTAATGTTGTTGTTTATTCTTTTAGTAGTTGGATTGATTTCTTCAATTGTAATTAAGCAAAGTGGGATTTTTTAGCAATTTGCTATTAGTACTGTTTATTTATGCACCAAAAATGAGTTGGTCCTATTTTGGTGGAGATTTCTACACAGGCAGCAAGAAGAGGGGAATTTTAAAAAATAAATAGAGAGGGAAGTGGAAATAATATAAGATGATCATATATATAAGAAAAAAAACCAAGCGAAAAAAAATAATGTCAACCCATGTAAACCCATTAAGTCACTGACCCGAGTCATTTAACTAGAAGCAACAAATTAAAAAAAAATATTAAAGCTCAATTCTCAACAAACTAAATATTAAAAGATGAAATTGAAAAAATAAAATATAACATAGAAAAAGATAAAGAAAAATAGCAATTATAAACAAAAAAAAATTACTTGATTATGCTTGGGTCAAGATGTGGGTGGGGTGTTGGTGCTTTAAAATTTGAGTGTATTTTGAGCTATTTATTTTTATGTTTTAAAAATATTTTTGAAAAAAAATAAAAAAAATTATTTTTTACTGTAAATTAAAAAATTCTTGGTATTTTCATATCATTTTGATATACCGATATCAAAATTGATTTTTTAATAATAATAAAAATATTATTTTGATGCATTTCAAAGCAAAAAAACACTTTGAAAAACAGCCGTTATCACTTATCACCCTCTCAAACAACATTTTCTTCATATGCCCCCGCAAATGCAGATGTTGGTTGGTTTTCAAAATATATTTTTATTAATTTTATATGTTACAAAGGATATCTTGTAAAAAAATAAAAATAAAAAGCAGTAATGTTTGAGATTATCATCGTGGTTGCTTTTAAAAATATTTTTTTCTTGAAAATACATTAAAATAATATTTTTTTTATATTTAAAATTTTATTTTTGACATCAACATATATATAAAATCATTAAAAAACATAAAATTAAACAAATTTAAAATATTTTTTAAACACAAAAACAATCTAAATATATTATCTAGGGTGGTTTCGGACTCGGATAAGTCTATTATTATTGATATCAAGGGTGTTAAAGGTCGTTGTTGGAGAGTGGTTTTTAGTGGGTTGTTGATGGCTTGGGTGTTTTGGTTGTTATTCAAGATGATTTTGATTGGTTTGTTGAGTGATTTGTTATGGGTTTGTTTTGGTGGTTAACGGTTGATGTTTTGGATGTTATAGGTCTGCTTAGCAGCTTTGGGTCCAGCTGCCCAACAGGACCCAGTAGTGTTAGGTCCGACTACCTAATAGGATCTAATAGCGTTGAGTCCTTCTACTTGGCCAGATTCAGCAACTTATGGAAGAAAACTTGGGCTCACTGACCAGCCACACCCAACATCCTTGGGTTTGGCGGGAATGCCAGACCCTAAAGCATTAGGTCTCACTACTCAGCCAGACCCAAAAATATTGGGTGACGCCCAAGCTAGACCCAGCATCACTTTTTTACTAAAAATCAGTAAAGACAACACCTCCTGATGTTATGGTATCTTTCACAGTGCAAACATTATATGTTTACAGTGTGGTCCACGGTACAAATAATATGTGTATACAGTACCTGCACAGTGTTTTTCCTTAGGTCTTAATGCAGAGCCAAACTCAATATCCTTGAGTCTGGCTATGAGCCAAACCCGGTAACATTTTTTTGACTAAAAAACAGCAAATATCACATGGCATTATAATATCGTCCATAGTGTAAATGTTCTATATCTATAGTGTGGTCCATGGTATAATTATTTTATGTCCGCAATACCTCCATAGTATTTTTCTCATGTCTTTTAAAATATAGAATAATGTATATAAAAAATATTATTGTTCTTCTATAATCCGATTATTACAGTAGAAAAAATTGAAAACTTCAAATTCCAACCTCATTGGAACAAGTAACATATATTTAATGGGTTTATTATTTAAACATCCAGCTTTTACATGAAGAACAGTGCAACTGTTTTCCCGTTGAAAAAGTTAAGAACAAGTGCAACTTTAAATAAATTAGAAGTAGAAGTTTGGGTGATATTTTATATCTTATTACTTCAATCCACTTGGGTGGTTTAATAAACATGGAGGAATAGTTTTATTTATTTATTTATTTATTTATTGTGAAGGTATATTTATTTATTTATTGTTAATTATGACCAAGTTATTCTTTGAGAGGGTTTTAAAAAATACATTTTACATCAATACATCTGGTATATTCATAAAAAGTTAATAAATTCTCCTGAGTTTTAATCTTTACATTTAAATTTAAGAAATTGAGCAGATTCCTGCACCAGTCTCCTAGAACTAGGAGGATAAGGTAAAGAATGAAATGGGATTTTAATATTTCAATTTTAAATGATAAAATATATAAAAAAATTCAATTATTAAAAGGATTGTTAAATATATTTATCTTGTTTTATTTATTAAGAGTAGAATAGTATTTTTATCTTAACCTATATATAAATTCTTTGTATTTAGGTTAAATCATGTATTTTTATAAAATTAATTAAGAAGAATTATAGTTTTTTTTTCATGTTCATGTTTATTTTATATTAATAAAATTGTTTTAACAAGGATAACAAAATTTCTTCAGAACTCTTATATATATGGGGAGGGAGGGAGAGAGCGACAAATGCCAGACTAAATCGTTCAGATGAATTGAAAGAAAGGAACGGCGGAGAAGTACAAAAAACACGGTCGCTATCTAATTTTCTTTCTTTTCCTTTTTCTCACTTATATTAACGCAGATTTAGCTTATCACTAGGTTGAGGTGTGCGCTTTGCTACGGGTAATATCAGAACTCAGCTACTTTATTAAAAAAAATATGAGTTTTATTTTTATTTTTATTTTTATTTTTATTAAAAAAAATAGATAAGATTGACAAAATAGCAACTGGGTAATATCAGAACGCAGATTATATAAATATATATATATAAGATTCGAGTTTAGAGAGTCAAGAAAATAAAATGTTTTGAAATGACTGAAGATGTCCCGAGCCAACGAAGTCCTTTTCTCGGATGGTCAAGAGTCAAGGCAGCAGAAAAAAGATGGGAGTAATACAGCCCGCCTTACAAGGCAAGTTGAGTGTCTCAAGGGTTAGCTAAGCATCAAGAAAAATCAAAACACCAGTCAACCAGGCAATCTCGGCCGGCTGTTCAATATTGAATTATATCACTACATTTTTTCACTATTTCTCAATAAAATAACATTTATACAATGTTTCGTACTTTCAAAACCCTCGTCGTTACTCCTAGCATCATATAGCATACTAATAATTCATTATTATAACAAGATCGGCCCGTCTATTATTGTTATGTACATTGTCATGTGATGTCCTCATTTTATTATTATAGAGAAGGGAGGGTCCATTGCCGTGGCCTACTTTCATTTTATTTTTTCTGCCCACGCAGTATAATTTTACATTTAAAATTATAATTGGATACGTGTTTTATTTGAAAATATATCAAATTAATATATGTTTTTAATAATTTTAATATGCTGAAGTTAAAAATAAAATAAATTCTTTTAAAAAAATCATTTAAAAATATTTTTAAGTAAAAATTATTTCTTTAATGATGCAATTATGGAATGCTAAGTATTCTTGAAAGGAAGCGTAAAGGATAATAGATTCTCTTGACTTGGCTCGTACAAGATAGAGTAGCTCTCGTTTTCGCTTCGCTTTCGGGGGCGGCGGAGACTTTTCAATCTATTTATTAAACTTCCCATCCGTAAATAATTTGTTTTTGCTTTGGTAGTTGATGAACTTAAAATTTATCTTCTCTTTGGTATGTTAAACATTATTTTTCGTGCTGAATCCTGTTTTTTTTTTTTTAGATTTAGCATATATGTTTTACAATGAAAAAAATTTAAGCCTGCCCGTAGCATAGCACGGCCCCTGTATAGTCCAACCCTGTGACACAACGAAGGATATAATTGCCATAATAAAAAAAGAGTTAATAGCTACTGTGCCACTTCCAAATCGGCAGAAGCTGAAACAACATATGCATAACATGTGTACATATACAAAAATATATTTATATAATAGATGCAATCGCTTTCAAAATACTTTTTTATTAATAAATATATTAAAATAATATTTTTTTTATTTTTCAAAATTAATTTGATTTCAGCACAATCTAAAAACAACAAAAAAATATTAATTTAAAATAAAAAAGTAATTTTTTTAAAAAATACTTTTCAAACGCAAAAACAAACATGACTGCAAATTCTAATATACACGGATATTCACATTATCCTAATATTTTTTTAAACCTAGCATATTAATATCCCCAGGAAATTAAAAAAAAAAACCTAACAGATGATATATTTGTGTTGACTATAGCCGTTAGAATGATTTTGGTTTGCATGCTAGACTCCTGTACTTTATTTATTATGTCTTGTATTTACAGGTCAAGATACAAATTCATTGGCCACAGAGACCCACAATTCCAATCCGGTGATATGATCGGTTAAGTCATGCTGGATTTTCTTAAAATACTGACGAGAAATTAACACTAACAAAATCAAGATAAGCTTATTTTATTTACCGAAATCCACTAGTTTAAACGCAGGCTACATCACGCCTTACCTAACCAACAGTTGACCTTCATGAAGTTAATGTATAATTTAACAGAAAATTCTAATAGTTTTTTTTTTTTTTTTTTGGAGAAAGATCCAAGGAGAAAGCCACAAGGGAGGTGTTATTCAGGAGTGGTGTTAAGTGTCCTACAGAAGGAGAAATGACCCATCCCTTTCTTTCATCCTCGTGTTATCAAGCTATGAGACTGCAAATAGCTTTACAATGCCAAGATTGGATGTGATATATTGAATCGAATTCTCCTCCTTGTTTGTGTAACTTTAAGGAAATATGCCGAATAACTTGAGACAGACAAGGTCAAGAAATCAACTTGCTCAGGAAATTTGCTGATATACAGCCCATGCGGCCATGCCCCGAAGCTAATTTTTTCAGAATGTTGAGAAAAAGTATGAGCCCAGAGTAGGTCCATTTCCCTTGTGGGAAAAGTCCAGGACGTGTTTGCAAATGCAGAAAAACCCAACCCTGCTCAATAACTTAACCCTATCCTGTGATCCATGTTCTTTTTTGTCCATCATTCTTACGTTGTCCTCAGGTTCGACCATTCCATGAGTACATAACCGAGTTCATAAAATGCTAAGAAGAACTGTACGAGTGGTTTTTGTAAGAAATATGCCCCTCCATTTTCTCTGTCAGCAGAATCAAATATGACAGCAGACGGAACTGCGCGAGACCCTTCATTTCTCGTGTTCCATACATGATATGAACGAATTCAACAATCGACGATCCTTGCGTTCACTTGAGATAGCAGACCATTTATGAGATGATTCGTACAATTGAACCCCCATCACTGTTGGAAAATTTTACCGAAATTGTGATTGAGCGTTTGAATATAACACTTTTAAGTAACGTTTTGGATTGGAAAGAACTAAAAAGAGAACAGGTTTACAAAAACTTGGTGGATATCATGGCACACGGCCTCTAATATCAGCACCTTCCAAATGACAACAAAATCTTGAAGGCACGATTATCAAAATGTTATACAGCAGCCTCAAACATACAACTTAGACAACTGAGAAGAAAATGTCAATAGCATTATCAGTTTTTGCAGTTAAATATTTCTCCTCCTGATCCTCCCCTTTCCACCGCTCTTCCTTTTTGCCAGCCTCGACTTCTTTTTTTGCTTCTTCCCTATTGGCTTCAACGACCTCTTAGTTTGATTTTCACCATCCATTTCCATATCCGTTGCAGGGCCAAACCATGATCAAAGTCATTGTATTTGAAATTTGTACGTACTACCAGAAAATATATATAGTCAGTGACTTGTAACTTTTAAAATTTGACAGATGATATATCAATCCACTGCTGGTCGTAATAAAACTTGAAAATGAGGAAAAAGAATGAAGAATCACAACCATGAGAAACTAGAAAATCTGTGAGATCATCAATTGACTTTTAGAACAAAAGTGTCAATTCTAGTATTGGTAAAAAAAATCTACTTATATGCGAAAAAAGTGTAATTTAATAATCACAGAAATTGTCAGTGAAATCAAGCTTATGGTAATTATATGGCACAATTGTATCCATCTGCTTCTCAAAAGATCTACATAAATTAAAAAACAAGATTTTATTTATTCATGCAGCCCAGCAGATCAACTGATCTGACAACTAGAAGCTTGGCCCAACCCAGGTTTCACTTCAATCAGCCTCCGTTTTTTTAACCAAAAGGATGCTGTTTCGGATTTTCGGGGGGGGGGGGGCCCCG
>Ga0325414_1006861_pt1 | contig 12113 bp, 14 predicted proteins | sample PopdelMetagenome_8_FD_206183 | JGI IMG/M metagenome (GOLD analysis project Ga0325414, IMG submission 206183) | Populus deltoides microbial communities from Bellville, Georgia, United States - Leaf-PdKOR-R3 | ecosystem: Host-associated > Plants > Phyllosphere > Phylloplane/Leaf | place: USA... | reverse complement strand
GAATTTCAAACACGTATCAGATAAATTCAGATTAGCATTATAAAATTATAAACTATCTTGTAAGAATAAATTTAAAAATAAAAAAATTGAAACACCACACATGAAAACTTAAATGATTTTTCTTATTTCAATCTCCTTGCAAAAAGAAAGGAAATTACCAAAAAGTTTTTTCTTTTTTGCATGAAGAAAAAGTAGAAAAAAAAAAAAACTAAAAGCCATATACGTGGTGGTCCCCACAGATGAGGACGGATTTGAAAGGAAAAAATAAATTAAAATTCACGAGCACACAAAAAATCCGATGCTTCTCCTTTTAAATAAATTATCTCTGACCTCAAAATAAATTAAAAATCCCTCTCTCCCTCTCTCTAAAAAAATCGAAACTTCCCCCCCTCTCTCTCTAAAAAACCCTAATTTCTCCCCGAAATCACACACTGTTTCAAAAACAAGAGAATCCAAATCTGATTTCTTAATCCTCATCTCTTTCTAGGGTTTCAATGGTGCGAGACTGAAGTAATTAGAGCTGTAGATTTCGAAAGATCTGTTTGTATTTAATTTTTAAATTTAATTCAATTTAAGTGTTTATTTATTAGAGAAAGAGATTAGTAATAATGGCGTCGAATAGTAGTGATAAAGAGCTTGAACAACAGTTACTGGAAGCTGGAAATAAGCTTCTTAACCCTCCTTCTTCTGTTGATGAGTTGCTCTCTCTTCTTGACGTAAGCCCTAAATTTTTATTTTGATTACTGTTGGATGATGTAAATTAATGCATGGCTTGGGTTTTGATTTTGTTTGTGAATGCATGACTTAGGTTTTGATTTTGTTGTAATGTGCTATTGATGCTTGAAGATTCTGTTTCTTTAAGAATGTGCTTTTTGTGTTTTTTTTTTTGTAAATGCATGTGTGGGTACTTGGTGAATTTGTGTGTGTTAATGAGAATTTGTGGAAGCTAGAGAGTGGAATTGAGTGAGAGTTTAGTGGTTTTTTGATGGGGTAGGAATTTTTGTAGTGAGTGATCCGAGACAAGGTTGTAAGGGTGGGTTTTGAAGTTTGAAAGTGGAAGAAAGGTTTGATTTTATAGGTTTTATGTATGGTATAGCATGTGTTTCGCGGGTATTATTCACAATTTTGAATTGTGTCTGTGTGCGTGTGGTTGTTTTTTGAAAAAGGTCAATATTGGTGTTTGAGTTTGAGGCCATTGGGGATTGTGTAATTAGGTTATATGCTAGTTCGTCTGTTTTTGGGTATGTGTAAGTGCTAGATTCTGAGTTTCTAGCTTGGGATTATTTTGAATTTTGCATTTATAGCAATGACATCAGTATTAAGGTTAGGAGATTTGTCGGAAAGGTCTAATTAATTTATACCTTCTGTTTTTGTGATTGTGCTATATAGAAAGTGTGTGCTACTATAAATAGTTAATGGTAGGATGGTTGCGCGGTGAGAAAATTTTACTATATAACCGCTGAACTGGAATATATCTATGATTCATTTATTGATAATCAAATTAATTGAAGCCAGAGATTGAGAAAGAGAAGAACACCTAAAAGACCGAATACCATATTGCCCAGTTGATTCGGTGGAAAGTTTTTATAGAGAATAATTGGTGGGATCAAGTAGGATTTCTATTAATTTTTCTCCTTCCAAAAATAGAGATTATAGCTGTTGGATTTGCTGATTTTCCAATTCGGGTGAGGGCATCCACATGCCTGTATTGCTGTTTGCACAGCATTTTTAGCTCTGTGATAATGATGTGCGAAACTGTGATAGTCAGATGAAGTTAATCAGGGTTTGTTAAGCTGTGAATAGTGTCATCCTTCCAAATAAGCATAAAAGTCAATTTACATAAATTCTTTTTGTTAATGCTTGCCTTTTTCTGTACAGAACAAGAGGAGGGATGTTATATCTTTCTTTTTCATCTCTCTCGTAGTTAATGAATTTGGCAACTCTCTTTTAACTCTTCTGATGTACTTTGTGAAGCTTTGATAAAGTTTCAGTGAATTACTTTCTGCCCAAGGTTTTTAAATGGGCAGTATCCTTGACAAGTTTTTCTTCGGGAAAATTATTTCTTTCCAATATCCTTGTTGTTACATTAAGTACACTTTATCTGTGGCCACCCCACTGATATGAATCTCATGATATAAAATTCAGGCATGGATGTTGAGCCTCTAGTGCATTCTTCAAGCATTCCCACCTTTCAAACAGTGGTTCACAAAAGTTTTATGTCCATATGCAGAATGTTTTCTTTCGTCTTGCTGTGTTTGTATAAAAGTTTTCTTTTCTCTTATCACATCTGGTATGAAGCAGGTAGATAACCACCCATATCTATCATTGACATACATGTGTCTTCATGTCTTGTTGTCTATTACACTCTTCGCAATCCACTGCATGGTGTCCAAATGCCATTATGTTTGTGGAGTGGAATAGGAAGAATCAGTTTGAGATTATTTGACCTTTCTATAATATGATGAATTACTTGTAATGAAAATAGAGGTGTTATGAGCCTCTTGATTTTGCTTTGATATGCTGATGATCAAAATCTAAATTTCCTACATTTAATTTTATGATGAGATTTAAACAACCGAAGCTATTCATTTGCTGATATCATTCTTCTCCTTGTGGGTAACTGTAGCAAGTTGAGAATTGTTTGTCAAAGGTGGAGCAGTCGCCTTTAAAATCAATGCAAAATGCACTTTCTCCTTCACAGAATGCTCTTGTCACCGATCAATTGTTCAGGCATTCTAACATTGACGTGAAAGTTGCTGTTGCCTCATGCATTAGTGAGATAACAAGAATAACCGCGCCAGATGCACCTTATGATGATGATCGAATGAAGGTCTGCAGTTTTGACATCTTTAATTTTTATTATCTTTAGAGCTTGAGTTATATTGTTACCTTATCTTGACCACATGGTTTCTGTTTTTTCTCTTCTTCAATTTCGTTGGCATGTAGGAGGTATTTCAGCTGATTGTATCATCGTTTGAAAACCTAGATGACAAATCTAGCCAGTCATATGTCAAGAGGGCCTCAATTCTTGAAACTGTTGCGAAGGTTAGGTCATGTGTGGTGATGCTGGATCTTGAATGTGATGCACTGATAATTGAGATGTTCCAGCACTTCTTTAAGGCTATAAGGTATGGAGGAATATCTTCATTGGAAAGGTTACCCTCTTGTTTTTTGGTGGCTTCCTTTCATCTTTGTTGAGGTTTGGTTGCTTCCTTTTGCTACGGGCTCTGAAAATTACACTGAAGATTATATTGTTCGCAAGGATAGTAATGTGCAATTATATTTTTCCCTTTTTGTTGATTGTCTTGTGTCTCACATGCATGATCGTTGTGGGCTTGGCCGTGAGCTTTGGGTGACTTAGCATATTTAGAGATGGCATTGAAATGGGTAGGCATTTGTTATCAATATCAGGACGAATTTTGTTCTTGCTGTTGAAATACAGGGAGCGTCAATGGTCTTGAGTTAATTCTTTGATTATTCAAATCTCCAAAATGTATGATATGGTAATGTTAATGTTAGATTTTGTGATGAATTTCAACCCAGCATGGTTCTTGGCTGCTTTATGGAATGTGTAATGGGTTCAAACCTGTGCAATGGCAATATTATCTGCACAAGAAAACCTACACTGCTACTTAATTGAGCTTGATGCTTTCTTTTACATGTAATTCCAAAAGAGCATTTCTGGTGTGCTTTGTAAGGTTACATAATTTGGGGAAATGACAATATGTTGAATAGTGGGTGTTATAATTTTTAGGTTTTTTTTTTTCATTTATTTTGTTTTTCAGGGATTATCACCCAGAAGATGTCTTTTCATCAATGGAGACCATAATGTCCCTTGTCTTAGAAGAAAGTGAAGATATTTCTGTGGAATTACTGTCACTTCTACTAGCTAATGTGAAAAAGGGGGATGAGGTGAACTATTTCTATCATTTCTATGGCCATAAGTATTCTAATTACTGTGAATGAATTAGCTGCTTTTACTATTTTGCAGGAAGTTCTACCTGTTGCTCGGAGGTTGGGTGAGGAAGTACTTGAAAGCTGTGCTGTGAAGGTTAAACCTTACCTTATACAGACTGTGAAGTCTTTGGGCGTATCTTTAGATGACTACAGTGACATTGTTGGTTCAATATGCCAAGAAATATCTGGTTCTGTTGAGCAGAATGATGTCCTTGCTGGTGATGAAAATAAGGTAAGCTTGTCATCCTACTAAAGCTAATATGGTTGTTATGGTACTGATTTAACAACTCATTTAATGATTTATTTTGTGTCGCCATCATTAAACTGTATTTGATATGTCAAGTGGCATCGCTGTCATTTTTCTGTACATGATTTAATTAATGAAGATTCTCAACCATTTTCCCTTTTGGTTCTATTGCTGAAAATGCCTTGATTGAATTGGCACATAATAGGAACCTTTCTTTTTGTGATTGGATGTCCCAGTCTTTGTTGTACCTGGAGTCAAGCCCTAACTGTTGGTGCCATGAGAAGTCGTATCATAAGTGCTCGGTTTGAAGTTTTTGTTTGGTGTATTGCCTTGTTTTTAAGATAGCAATTGCTGAAAAATCATGACCTAGTAGAATGGACTGGTTCTCAGCCAGTACAGAATTGTACCCCTCAAGCAATTGGTTCATAATGTAACTTTGTGCACGTTGCTTCAACAAACATTTGATTTGGAAGTTTTCTGTATTTTTGTTCTGATTGTTATGTCAGCAGTTTATTTTGTATTGTGTTTCATTGAAATTCCTGACTCAATGGTCTTTGGTTGATGCTGGCAGTTGTTTACTGGCACAATTTTTCTTCATGTGGCCTGAATTCCATTTCTCATAAAATGCCCATGACTTGCTGCAGGTTGAAGAGAGCAAGCCAGTTGGGCCATCATCCGATGCTGCTGCTTCTCAGGCATGACACTTTCCCTTCTAGATTTTGCCTTTTCATTTATATTTATCTCTTTTTTGTATTTGTCCAGGTCAATGAGGAAACAACAGAAGTGGCAACTCCTGAACAAGCTGAACCTGCAAATGACAAATGTCCAAAGTCAGCTGTGAGCAATGGTGTCGCGCAGATGGAGGAAGATGACTCCTTGGCAGATTCAGATTCTATGAAGAAGCAGGAGGATGATAACAAAACTGATCAGTTGAAAAGCATTGATTTGCCAAGTAATGCTGAACCTGATATTTCAAATGCTGAAAGGGTAGTAGTAAATACAGAAAGTGAGGCAGAACAGACAAGCAAGAAGAGTGAGAAGTCTCCAACAAAATTGGCCGAGCCTTCAGAGAATTCTCGTGTTGACTCTGAGAAGAAAGCTGAGGAACTCCCTGGCAATAAAATTCACAGCGAGGATGTTCCTGGTTCTCCTCATAAAGATCAACCTGTTGAGGAAGCAATATCTTCTGAGAATGTAAAAGAAACTGGCAGTCAGCCTCCCTCACCTAAGGCATTAGAGGGTGATTCTGTACCTGTTGCTTCCCCATCTGATAGTGAAAACCTTCTTGATGAAAGTTTTTCCAAAAAGGGTGGACGAGCAAAGAAAAAAGAGAGCTTGAACAAACATTCTGCACCATCTTCGGATGATGTACCAAACAAGTTATCTGATGGAACAAGTGGTTCAGAAGCAAAACTGCATAAATGCTCTGGAAAAGAGGCACCTGCTGGGACTTCCAGTGAGGATAAGACACCAATGAGGACAGATGCATCCAAGAAGGAAAGTGACACCACTGGTGAGCCAGAAGCAAAACCACTGAAGCAGTCATCTAAAAAGGTGGACACATTGAAGGAAAGCGACACCACTAATGAACCAGAGGCAAAAGCAAGGAAGCAGTCTTCTAAAAAGGTGGATGCATCCAGGAAGGAAAGTGACATCAGTGGTGAACCAGAGGCTAAACTGCCGAAGCAGTCATCGAAAAAGGTGGACGCATCCAAGAAAGAAAGCAACACCACTGATGAATTGGAGGCAAAATTGCAGAAGCAGTCATCTAAAAAGGCGGGCACATTGAAGGAAAGCGACACCACTAATGAACAAGAGGCAAAAGCAAGGAAGCAGTCATCTAAAAAGGTGGATGCATCCAAGAAGGAAAGTGACACCAGTGGTGAACCAGAGGCTAAACTGCTGAAGCAGTCATCTAAAAAGGTGGACGCATCCAAGAAAGAAAGCAACACCACTGATGAATTGGAGGCAAAATCGCTGAAGCAGTCGTCTAAAAAAGTGGATGGCAGCAGCAACAACAACAATGATGGATCAACTTTAAAGCAATTCGAGGATAAGAAACGGCAGAGTCATGGAAAAGCAGTTTCTGAAAAGCATGTAACCAAAAGTTTGATGAAAGATGATGACAAAGTACTTACTTACTTTTCATACACTTGTGATTTTGCTGCTTGTTTGCTAAATCCACAAATCAATAAATTGTTTGTTGCTTTTATCATGATTTACATAGGAAAAGACCCATTCAACCAAGTCAGCGGCAAAATCAGCAAAAGAGGAACATCACTTAGAGGGGACCCCTGTGACTAGCACCAAGAGGAAGCGTGCTGCTGGTGATGAAAAAGTACGTGTTCTTTTTACCTATAGGCACACATATCCACAACAATTGATGCTTATCTTTTATTTTAATAGGTAACTTATCAGGCAGGAGAGGTTTACTTACTCAACCATATATAGACTGCTGATGTGATGCTATTTTTAAAATACAGCATGTCCCCTATATTATTCCTTAATGTTCTGCTTTCTAGTGTTACCATGTATGATTGACAGCTGATATGGTTTGGATAAGAACACGCATCAACTGTGTAACATGTGTTTCTTTTTTGGGTTCTGTTATTTCTGTATCTAAATCACCTTTGTGTATATTGCTTTGGCTTGGAGACTTGTGCTTTAAGATTATTTCTTAGAAGTGATTGTGGTGGCAGGCACCTGATATTAAAGAATTTGATGAAAATGTGGTTGGTTCAAAGGTTAAAGTATGGTGGCCAAAAGATCGCCAGTGAGTTCACACTTACCTCCTCTTGTTTTTCTAGTAACCTTTTCATAAGCTGTTGCTGAAGCTGATATTCATACTACTATTGAACTGCAATTTATGTATGCTTAGATGTTTGATACTTAAGACCCATCATTTTAAATAATGCTTTCATCATTCTTTCCAACCAGGCTGTTTTTCTTCATATTATACATTTATCATAATGCTGCTGAAGTTCATACTAATCAAGGTTATTTGTTCCGCCAAGCTATTCTCTCCATTCAGGACTATTCCTTGGGCTCCTTCCACCCCCTTCCCTTTGCCACCCCAAACACGCACAATAGGCCTCTCCTTGTCACAAAAAAAAATTATATTTGCCATTTTCAGATCTAATTTTCCTTCACTCATTTTTCATAACCACATTCACCTGTCATTATGTTTATAAATTCAAACTCTTTGTGTATTATTTTCTTATGTTCCTTGTGTGATTTTGCAGATTTTATGAAGGTAAAATTGTATCTTTCGACTCGATTAAGAAGAAGCATAAGGTGTGACCTTAGTTCAGGGTGCTTGATCTGGAGTTTGTTTATATACGTTAACATGTGCTTTGAATTTGGTTTCCTGCTTTTATTTGGGTCTCGTCTTTTTTCTGGAAGGATTTTTGTTTCATAACCTTCTGGATCTGTATGTATATACCTAGAGGTCTCTCTGCATTTTGACTAATTGAAAGAATAAAATGGTCTGTCTGTATGTGAATTAAATGCCATTTTATTTATGCAGGTCTTATATACTGATGGCGATGAAGAAATTTTAATTCTCAAAAGGCAAAAATTTGAGTTGATTGGTGATGACTCTGAGTCAGACAAGGTGAGTCACTACCTGAGTGGTCTCCTGGATTTTCTAGACATTGTGCTGATACATTTAATTGACAGGAAGAAGCAGCAGATCACTCAAGTCCTGAGACCTCTTCTGAAACGTATGTGTTCTTTCTTGTTGTGTATTAGCCTCTCAATTGACAATTGCATTACCTTTTAAACTTTTGATTGTTTTCCCGTTACTGCCCAAGTAAACCCTAAATGATATGAAGTAATGCAGTCCGTCCTCAGATCAGTGGCTTGTGTGATCTCAAATGGATATGCACTGATATGCTTTCATTTTTTATGATACGAAGCAGGCCCCTGAAGAAGAGAATGAAAACAAATTCTGACAAGTCAACTAAGCAAGGAAAGGGGGATGATTCCTCAAAAAGGTTCAATATAATCCTTCTGAATGTATGCTAGTTTCATTTGCTGGATTTTTGATAAAATATTATTAAAATTTATAGGGGTAGTGGAGCTTCCTCCAGCAAATCCAAAAGTGCTGCAGCAAAATCTGGAGGAAAGTCAAAGGAAGTCAGTAAAACTGGTGGGAAATCCGTGGACGACTCTAAAGTTAAGAAATCGGATGATCATGGCAAAAACAAGGATCATACCCCTAAAAGTGGAAGTAAATCTGATGTTGCTTCCGAAACTGCCAGCAAATCCAAAAATGATGACTTGGTGACATCCAAGGCTAGCAAGTCCAAAGAAGATGAGACAAGCACGCCCAAACCCTCCAAGTCCAAGCAAGAAACCCCGAAGACTGGCAAGTCCAGGCATGATCCCCCAAAGGTTTCCTCCTCTAATACCAAAGGTAAAGCCTCAAAAAGTGGTGGCAAATCTAATGTCAATGGAGCTGGTAAGTTGAAATCAGGCTCATCAAAGGTGAAAGAAATTGATGATGAAGAGACCTCAACAGATTCAGACAAAGTGCAGCAAACTGCAAAGGTTAAGATGGGAAGTTCATCCAAAAGACAGGGGAGTGAGGCGGCGAAGAGTGGAAAAAAGCGGCGAAGAAGTTGAAGTTTATGACCTCTCTCTTCAACTGCTGCTTGTTGCAAGCAAAGTTGTTTCCTGTCCCCAACACATGGACCTTGATGCCTCGCTCTCTTTGATGTCCTAGAGCTGCATCCACACGGTAGTAAGCCATGGTTTTGGTATCTATTGCCATCCTTGACATGATTCCTGTGTCATTGGCTTACATTAGTGTTTGATAGTCTAGTTTGGTTTTAGATGGTATCTATGGCTGTTTGGGAATCTACAGTAGAATAGATTGAGGTAGTTTGTTAAAATAGATATGCCTTTATAGATAATGTGTAATGACATTGGGATTGTGATGCACAATGTCATCTTCAATTCACCATTGGATCATTTAGTCGATGCATCATTGCGACGTCGTTTATGAAAATTTACTTGCAAACAGGAACTTTTGGGGACGCCAGAGATTGCAACCAGGCTCAAACCAAAACAGCCAGAATCCTAAAATTTTCGAGGAGGCTGTAACAGGAGTATTCTCCAAAGGAAATTGTAGGCTGAGACAGAGAATGGCTTTGGCTGGCGGTGGTCGTATCGAACTCTAGAGTTTGTTGATTCTGCTCATCCATGCTCGAAATACCTAATTTTGGAAACAAATGCGAATATTAGTAGTAGTAGTCTATGAAGATTGTTTAGGGTTAAGCCTGTGGCAGCTTTTGCTGTTCGATTATTTTTTTGTTTTTTTAAGAGTTTTAAGTGGGATTTATGCAAAATTACTTAGTTATTTTAACCGAGAGGATTGATTTTGTGCCTGGCAATTTGAAAGAAATCCTTAGCCAATCAAATCTGTACATGGGCAAGCATTAAGATTAGGCTTGATGGTTAGACCCAACCTCTTGGTTTGGGCGAGCCTTCAATTCCAAAGGGAGGTGACCAAACCGTGGATTTTTTCATTAGGTGCATGGGCTAGCTTGTCTGTATACGTGCTTGAAAGTTGACATCTGAAGATATTAGTAGAGGTCAGAAAGGACCCACTTATATTCTTTAATTAAAAATATTTTAAAATGTTTTATTTATATATCAAAACATGAAAATTATCTAAAAAACCATTAATTTTATATTTTTTTAGATGAAAAACAATTTAAAAAATATTTCATCATATAAAAACAAATACTCTCTGGGTCTTTCTTTATTTTTCTTTTTTCAACTAAATCTCTTCCTCTAATGCATCATTCATGTTCGAAGTATTAAATTCGACACATGTATTTGTTTATCATAGAGGAAACATGAAGAAGGAAGTACGGCAATCCGAGTTCGATAATTCTGACGCTATTGATTGATATTTTCTGGTATTCATAAAATAAAATAGTTTTTTTTAAAAAAAATAAAATGAAATAATATTTTCATAAAATAATTAATCCAATAACTTAAAAATATAAAAATTTTCTTGGATTATTCTCTGAAACCAAGATTGAACGACTACCATGCCACTAACAGGATAGTGAACTTACGAGAACTAGAATAATAATGTCCTGAGAAGGAAACAAAATCTGACAACTGGTAGTCGATTTCCATTAAATATTATGTTATTGGATCAATTCATACATTTCTTCTAAAGTAGCCACATTTGGCTACTTCCACCAAGAGTGTTATTATTATATTGGACCCAAAAGCCTTGAATTTTCTCCCCAGGTTTGCTAACAATAATATAGGCTCTAGATTGCATACCACTGTGTCCCGTACACTTACCTGTATTGTGCCTCCTCGAACTTCCTCTCTTATTACAGTGACCTCCTTTTGACATTTTCTTTTCTTTTTTTTTTTTAATGTTCTCAACCACTTGTTTCCATTCAGATTTCAGACATCAAGTTGTGTCTTGTCTTGTCCACTAGTTTTCTTACAATAATGTTCATGTGGTAGCTCTAACTTTTGGGACTGATGGCCCCAATTCCCACATGCTACATCAACTTGCATCAACTGGCCTCCTGCTCAGGTTAAGTATATTGGATTAAAGTATATTTGTGTGTTGGGGTTTGTGTTTTGCTGTCGTTATAAATTTAAAATTATTTTAGTTATTAGTATACATCACGCTTTTATTATAATTTGGTTCTTGAGACATTATAATTTATACTTTTTTTTATATAAATTATTTTTTTAAACTATAATGGCAAAAACTACCACAATACTATACACTTAACGGAGTGATTTTGTTTGTTGGCAGTTGTTGATGAAACTCAAATTCCAATTCCCTTTCATCTCTCCTGCCCTCTCCCTTTATTGCTTTTCAATTTTTAAAATAATTTTCTTAGATGATTTCATTTTCCATTACCTTGTTAGTCAAACGTTGCTGAAAAGTTAAATGTTTGATGATGTATGTATCTTTAATTAAAGAGAGTGCTAGATACCAAGAACCACTTGACACTTTTGTTAAGAGATTGTTTCTCCTCCTTTAATGAGTGGGCTGCGTCTTCGGCAATAATTGGATTAATGGTGATGAAGCCCTGCTTGCCCATTGTTTGGCGATAAAAATGCGTTTTTGACGATCTTAAACTTGATTCTCATATCCAAGTATCAATAATTACAGTCGGCATGGATGTAATTAATAACGAGATATGATATTGCTTGATAAATTAAGAGATATACAGGCAACCTCCATAGTATTAATGAGCTAGGTTTATAGATACGAGTGAAGATATGACTAATTAGTCAAAGAAACTCTTAAGAGATTGTTCCCCTCCTGTCGTTGCTAGTTCGGAGTCTTGCCATAAGTGGGTTGGTGACGACACTCATCGCTATTCTATGTGAAGTATATCTTTAAATTTCGGTCTTGCTATAGATGTGGTGATCGATGATAAAATTTTTAAATATAGTGTTTTATAGGATGAGAAACAATGTTTTTATACAAGGATGTGAGTAACTTATATTATTAGATCAACATTTATATATTTATATAGGTTATTGACACAAATTCTTCTATAATATGATGATTCTTCCATTTTTTTATATTTTTAATTGAGTTAGTTTTGTTCTTGAACGTTAGACAAAATCATTGAAATTAGCCATGTGATTTGCAACTAAAGCCTTCAGTTTATCTGGCTTTTAAGGATATTATAGGGATAGAAAATGCTCGGTGACTAACATGATGATTTGACTACTATCGTAAAATTTTAAATATCAATAGAAATATTAATGAAAATTATTTTATTGATAATTTTTTTTTATGAAAATAGAGACAAAACATTTTCAATGATAACTACAAACGAAAACAATGACAGAATAAAAAAAAATGTTGAGTATTTATACATCCATAAGAAAAACATAGAATTTAAAG
>Ga0325414_1006860_pt1 | contig 12113 bp, 7 predicted proteins | sample PopdelMetagenome_8_FD_206183 | JGI IMG/M metagenome (GOLD analysis project Ga0325414, IMG submission 206183) | Populus deltoides microbial communities from Bellville, Georgia, United States - Leaf-PdKOR-R3 | ecosystem: Host-associated > Plants > Phyllosphere > Phylloplane/Leaf | place: USA... | reverse complement strand
TAAATAAAATAACAAGTTCTTAAATGGTTTCATAGAATATTAAAATAATTAAAATTAAAATTCATTGTTATAAGCTCTTATAAATGTCATGATAATTGTTTATTTACGAGTAAATTAAAGTTTATTGGTATAAGATATTTTAGGATCACTTAAAAGTTGATTAATTGTTCTTATAATTAATGAACATAATTGTTGGTAATTAATATGTGCTATTAATTATATTTATATATCCAAAGATAATAAATGCATCTAATTAGAGCATATATAGTTAGAAAATCAAGTTAAATTTTATTAGCATCATTATGATTATTCTTATATATATTGTTGCATCACCCAAATGAGATCATCAATATACATTTATTGTATAAGTGAATAATTTTTCTGGATCGGTGTAATATATTTAACTTTTGGTTCAATATTTTTATAAATTTTTACAATGTATGTTTTTATTTCTCTTAATTTGTATGTTTCATCTATTTCAATATTCAATGGCCTTAACTTCTCTAATTGGTGTGAACAAGTCCAAATTCACCTTGGTGTTTTGGATCTTGATTTGGCACTTGAAGTTCAGGAACTCGCTGCTATTACTGACACTAGTAGGGCTAAAGAAAAATCTTTCCATAAAGCTCTGGAAAAATTAAATAAACGAAGCCTAATGTTTATGTAAATGAGTATAGCTAATAACATCAAGTCTATTGTTCCCAAAACTGAAAGTGCTAAGGAATTTATGAAATTTATGAAAGAACATTCTTGAACTGCTAATAAGTCACTTGTTATGATATTAATGGGTACTTTAATCACCATGAAGCTTGATGTTTCAAATAGCATGCATGAGCATGTCATTGAAATGAAAAATATTGCAGCTAGACTTAAGTCATTATGAATGAATATGGATGAGAATTTTCTTGTGCAATTTATTATTAACTAGTTACCTCCTTAGTATAGTCCTTTCCAAATGAACTATAATGCTATAAAAGACAAATGGAATGTGCATTAATTGCACAGTATGATTATTTAGGAGGAAATGAGACTTAAGAATTAAAGAACTCATTCCATTTATTTTGTAAGCAATCAAGGAGATGGAAAGAAAGCTAGTAAACAACGTAGAAATGGTATACATAGACCAATTAAAATAAATGAATCTTATGTCCATGTTCATAAGAAGAAACATAACAAAGATATATGTCACTTTTGTGAAAAACCTGGATACTTTCAGAAAGATTGCCTGAAACGTAAGGTATGGTTTGAAAAGAAAGGTAAGCCTAGTGTTTTTTTATGTTTTGAATCAAATTTAATTATGGTTCCTTATAATACTTGGTGGATTGATTTAAGATGTTCCATTCATGTTTTTAATATGATGCAGGGATTTCTTTCAATCCAAACCACAAACATAAATGAAAAGTTTGTCTACTTGGGAAACAGAGTTAGGGTTCTAGTTGAAGCCATTAGAACTTATCGTTTGATTCTAGATGTAGTATATCATTTAGACTTGTTTCAAACTCTTTATGTACCCTCAGTTTCTCGAAACTTAGTTTCTTTATCCAAACTTGATAAAGCTGGATAGTTTTTTAGATCTTGGAGTACATATTTTTTAGTTTGTTTGAACATAATTATCTTATTGGTTCTAGTATTGTTTTTTATAGTTTATACAAGTTGAACCTTGATAATCTTTTTGCAGAAACTCTTTTGACCTTACATCGTAATGTTGGTACTAAACATGGTTTAGTAAATGAACATTATGTTTACTTATGGCAAAAATGTTTGGGTCATATTTCCAAAAAAAAATTGGAAAGATTATTAAAGATTGAAATCCTTCCAAGTTCGGATTTTACTTATCTTAATATTTATATGGATTGTATTAAAGGAAAGCAAACAAAACACATAAAAAAAGGAGCCACAAAAAGTAAATAACATCTTGAAATTATACACACCGATATATGTGGACCTTTTGATGGTAGTTCTTTTAATAAGGAAAAATATTTTATCACATTTATCGATATTTATTCATGTTATGGATATGTTTATTTGTGACATGAAAATTTTCAAACAATAGATGTCATAAAGGTGTTTATTAATGAAGTTGAAAGACAAATAGACAGAAAGGTGAAAGTTATAATGAAATTGGACAATACCCAAGTCTTTTCACTAAATTCCTTGAGAAACATGGCATTTATGCTCAATATATAAAGCCAGATACAACACAACAAAATAGTGTAATAGAAATGAGTAATCGTACTTTATTAGATATGGTTAGGGTTAAGTCATTCATCTTTACCTGTTTTATTATGGATGTATGCATTAAGAACTATTGTGTATTTATTAAACATGGTTCTTAGTAACACAGTTCCTAAAACACCTTATTAATTATGGACTGGTAGGAAACCTAGTTTAAAACACCTGCATGTTTAGGGTTGCCCAGCAAAAGTAAAAATTTATAATTCATATGAAAAGAAATTGGATTCAAGAACAACCAGTGGTTTCTTCAATGTTTATCCAGAAAAATCTAAAAGGTATAGATTTTATTGTCCTAACTATAACACAAGAATTGTTAACACTAAAAATGATAAGTTTATTGAAAATGATGAAGTCAATGAGAGTAAAACACCACATAATGTGGAAATTTGAGAAGTTAGGGTACAAATTCTTTTACCTTTTACATCTTTAAAGTTGTTGTTCCTCAAATTATTAAACAATTTAACAATTATCAAGAACAACAAATTAATGATTTATACCCTATAATAAAGACATTGTTGATGAACCTATAAGAGATGAACTACAAGAAATAACATTAAAGAGGTCTCAAAGACAAAAAAAAAAAAAGGTCTGCTATTTCAAATGATTATGTGGTATATCTACAAGAATTAGAATTTAACTGTGGAATTAATGATGATCCAGTTTCATTTTCACGTGTTAGTGATAGTGATAATTCTAAAAAATGATTGATGTCATGAAAGATGAGCTAAAATCTATGGAATAAAATAAAATTTAGGACCTTGTTAAAATTCATGAAGGTTGAAAAAGTTTTGAATGTAAATGGGTTTTTAAGACAAGACTCAAATGGCAATGTTAAAAGATATAAGGCCAAACTTGTTGCTAAAGATTTTACTCAGAAAGATGGCATTGATTACAAAGAGACCTTTTCACCAGTCTCTAGGAAAGACTCAGTTAGAATTATCATTGATTTAGTAGCTCATTATGACTTAGATTTACATCTAATGGATGTGAAAATAGCCTTTCTAAATAGGTATTTAGAAGAAAAGATCTATATGGATCCACCTGAGGGATTTTCAATTGAAGAAAAGGAGCACATGGTGTTTAAACTTAAGAAATCAATATATGAACTTAAACAACCTTCTAGACAATGGTATCTTAAGTTTAATGATATTATTACTTCATTTGGATTTAAGGAAAACATTGTTGACCGATGTATATATCTAAATATCAGTGGGAACAAGTTTATGTTTATTATTCTATATGTTGATGATATTTTACTTGCAACTAATGATCTTGGTTTACTATATGAGATCAAGAAATTTCTCTCTAATAACTTTGAGATGAAAGACATGGGAGAGGAAACTTATGTGATTGAGATATAAATATTCCAGGATAGATCACAAGGATTGTTAGAGTTGTCTTAAAATGCTTATATCAATAAAGTTTTAGAGAAATTTAGAATGGATAAATGGTCAGCAAATATTGTTCTCATTTAAAAGGGAGATAAATTTAGTCCTATATAATGACCAAAGAATGAATTGTAACACAAATAAATGGAAGGAATTCCATATGCATCAATTGTTGGGAGCTTAATGTATGCTCAAACTTGTATCTAGTCAGACATCAGTTTTGTTATTAGAATGCTAGGCAGGTACCAAAGTAATCCATGTTTAGATCATTAGAAGGCTACAAAGAAAGTATTGAGATACTTATAAGGAATGAAAAAAATTACATGCTCACTTATAAAAAAAATCTGATCATTTTAAGGTGATTTGATATTCAAATTCAAATTTTGCTAGATATATGGATACAAGAAAAACCACATTTGGTTATTTGCTCTTTTTAGCTAGAGGAGGAATCTCATGGCAGAGTGAAAAGCAATATGTTATTGTTATATCCACTATGCAAGCTTAATTTATGGCATGCTTTGAGGCTACAATGTAGGCGAATTGGTTGTAGAACTTTATTTTAGAACTTGGAGTAGTCGACAATATCGTCGAGCCGCTGAAAATTTATTGTGATAATTTATTGTTGTTTTCTTTTCTAAGATCGACATGTATTCAAAAGGTGCAAAACATATGGAATTGGAATACTTTGTTGTTAAATAAGGAGTTCATAAAATAAAGATTGTTAATTGAACACATTAGCACCAATCTTATGATTGTTGATCCATTGATGAAAGGATTGCCACCTAAAATTTTTAGCAATCATGTAGAAAGAATTGGTATTATGGCATATAATTGTTGATATTATGTCATGATTTATGATGATTATGTATTTGACACTATGAGCTCATTTATAAAAATGTTTCTAATATTTCATGTTTTATATTTGGTTACATGATTGAATTAAAATAATGATAACAAGAATTGTCTTTGGGAAAGATATTATTGTTGGACCGATTATGTGCTTCTTATTTACATATCATGTTAAGTAAAGACTAATATTGTAGTACATGGAAAGAACTATGTCTCATGGATGATGTATAACTACCATGACTCTTATTAGTTCTTACTTAATTATGATATATAATGAGATAATATATGTAAAGATTTAGTATTTCTCTAGGCATATTATGTTAGTATATTTATTAAACAATGAAGAAAGATAATGTTTTGTGAGCCAAGTAAGAGAATGTAAGATGTGGCCAACATAAATAAAATAATGGGTTCTTAAATGGTTTAATAGAATATTAATGTTAAAACCCTATTAGTCAACTTTGAGAAGTAGTTTTCTAATTAATAACTGCATACTTGGTAGACGTATGAAATAAGAAGTCTCTTTAGAAAATTGGTTCTCTCTCTATCCGTAAAAGTACATTTTATTACATAAAAAACTTACGAAAAACACTCAAAGGTTTAGAAGAGAAACATAATTTTTTTTCATCAATCCATATTTGAGATTTCAATCTTTACAGGGTTTACTATGGATTTAGGTACGCTTTCTTTTAAAGATTTCTTTAAATATGTATTTAAATGTGAAAATCATAAAGTTATAAGATCATAGGTATTATGAATTTATTAGATTGTTCATGTTTGCAATTAGATAATTGCAAACACTTTCAGCACATAAACATTGTTACCATGATTAGTTTACATGTGTTTTGGGTAGTTGCTGATGCGCCTCGCCTATATTCATAATGCAAACTAGGTGCAGCTTGCGTTGACATAGAAAGTTCGTTTATTGAGTTTTTATCATAATTACAATTATAATCTTTATTTTCATGTTATTTTTCAAATCAAAGATAAAATAGTTAAATTAAATTAAATTAAATTAAATTACTTTATATGTTATTGTAGTTTTTTAGTTGTTATTGGAAGATTTTTTATTATTATTAAATCTCATTATTATTTCATTGGTAACTTCATCAAATTAGTGTGATCGTTATTGAGGATCATCCCAACCATAAAAATTAATTGTTTGGTTGCTAACTAAAACAAGGGTTTAAAATGTGGATCCTATTTTAATTAAGGTCTAACCACAGTTTCATGTGAAGCATCTTGTTGTTGTTTTTCCTGATGTCAGACCTCATTTTATTCTCTCCCTACCAATAACTTTTGTAAGAAAAAAAAAAAAAAGAGGTATTCATTGTAATAAAAAAATAGACCAAAATACCCTCATCTTCTTCCATTAGAGTTGTCTGTCGTTTCTCTTCTTTTCTAGTGTGTAGACCAAAATCCTGAGATCAGACCTCAGCTTATTCTCTTTCCACAAATACCTTTTGCAAGAAAAAAGAGAAAAAAAATACCAAAATACCTTCATCTTCTTTCAAGAAACCTCATCTTCACCATTTCTCTTCTTCTCTAATGTCTAGATCAAAATTTTGAGGTCAGACCTTAGTTTATTCTCTCCTCACCAACAACATTTATAAAAAGAGAGAGATAAATAACCATTGTTATAAAAAAAAAAAACCAAATTTCCCTAATCTTCTTTCAAGAACCCTCATCTTCTTTCATCTGATATATCTATCTTTTCTCTTCTTCTCTAAGGTAAAGACAAACCCATCAATTCCATTATCACTTATCTCAATAGATCTTTGTAAGTAAACTTCATGAAGTAATTTTACCCTTTGATTTTGTTTATTTCAAATGTTTTATTCTTATTTCTCATACTGAATTCACCTTTTTCATTGCTATCTCTTCACAATAAAAATCAAAGATTTTGTCACCTTTTTCTATCTCTTGAAAATCAACAACAAAGATCTATCACATATTTAGGTTTATATCATATTTAATGTATGTTAGTTGCATTGTGTTTTTTCTTTGAACTTTTATTTTATATAATGGCAAGAATGAAGATTGCTCCCTATTGGTTTTTGTTGTGAAGCAAGAAGAAGAACAACTCAAATAGTGAATATAAACAGCGGAGAAGAGGTTGCCAAATGGGTAATCAATTTTTTTCTTCATAAATCCTTAACTCATAGTTATGTTTTTAATCAATTCAAATATGGGGTATTGTTGATTGCTTAATTTACTTAAGGTTTTTAGGCTAGTTTACTTTAGATCTCATGTTCTAACAATGATGCTCCTTCTTTGTATTTGTTAAAGCTAGATGTAGCTAGTGATTGTTTTAAGCTCAAATAGTTTTCTAGTGGTAATTTTGATAACATTCCCCTACTTGTTATATGCTTCTTTCAAGCTTTTTTAGGCAAATTATTTTGTTCATTACTAATGTTTCTTTTTTTTCCTCATGCTACAATATACTTAGTTGTCTTTAGCTTAATATTTTTTTAATTTGTTCTACTATTTTATGAGTACATTTTTCTGTACTTATTAGGATTGTGTCTCTTAATTTATAACAAAACTAAACTACCCCTCCTCCATTAAAAATCTTAAGTGTTTTTAATAAAAATAGAATTCTTGTATTAGCAAGAGTTTGATCATTATAAATTAGTATTATGCACAGTTGAAGCTCTCTCAATGAACTATAATAATTATATATATAAAGAACCTTGTATGGTTTCATACACACAAGTATGTGCTAGTTAAATGAAATTTTATATAGACATTAGGAAAGATGTGTAAACATATTTAAGAGGGATGCAACGATATTTCACAGTCTATTCTTTGATTTAGAAAGCCAACGAAGGTTAAAAGCTTCCAAAACGATAAGAGTTATTGAAAAGGTCGGCATGTTTCTATATACATCAACATTAGGTGCTTCAAATAGGGAAATTTAGGAAAGATTTCAACATTCAGGAGAAACTATTAGTAGATATTTAATGAAGTTCTGAGAATAGTTTCTTCACTTGCGGTAGATATTATAAAACCAGAAGATCTTGAGTTTGTAAACACACCACTTGAAATTGCGATGAATCCAAGATGATACCTCATTTCAAGGTAACTCTAATATACTTCTTTATCATTAATGATTTGGATTAATAATTTGGAAAGTTCTTTTCCAAATTACTTAGAAAATTGACGTTTGATGCTTATTTTTTTTCATATAGAATTGTATAGAAGTTATCAATGGCACATATGTGTGTGCTTGTATATCTATAGAAAATCAAATACCATGTATTGGTATAAAAGGTGTGCCGACTCAAAATATAATGGTAGCATGTAACTTTGACATGCAATTCATGTTTGTTTGAGCTAGATAGGAAGGTAGTGCAAATGATACACGAATTTCCCTTAAGGCAATTGGCAATCCTAATATCAAATTTCCAAACTCACTAGAAAATAATAACAAACATACAATTTAATTTAATTCTATGAGGAAAAATTAATGTTATTGTAACTATTAAGGAATCAATTACAAAGTCATTATGTGTTATTGTAGTGAAGTACTACTTATTTGATTATGGATATCCAAATGAGTATGAATTTTTAGGTCCATATAAAGGCGAGAGATATCATTTGCAAGAATTTCATCGGTAAGGACAACCACGAAGTCAGGAAGAAGTATTCAAACATGTTTATTCTTCAATAAGTTATGTGATAGAATATACATTTGTAGTGTGGAAAAAAGGTAGAGAACTTAGCAGAATATGCCAGCATTTCCTTACTAAACACAAGTTTAGATTGTAGTGGCATCAATATCAATACATACATAACTATATTAGAAGAAAGTCACATGAAGATGTGACATTTATAAAATTTGATCACTATTTTAATTTTGTTCCCGATGATTTTTTAACTAATGTGGTTCCACATTCACAAACTCATGGAAACCAGAGACCTTGTATGAATTATGTTCTTGGTGAGATTGCAGCAAGTTTAATAGGAAAATAATAATGGGATTGTAATTTGCATTGTTGTATTTTTTAATGTATTAATAATCCAATGTACATTAATGTAATTGCAAAATAAGAAATTAATACATGTCTTTTTTTTATCATTTTATTAGCAACATCAATTTCAACCATAGTTTCAACCAAACACCTTTAATATGTTTTTTATTAAACAATAATTTCAACTATATTTTTAACCAAACACGTTTTTTAATCAAACCAATCACAACTAAAAATAATTTTTCTAAACCTAGTTTTTTCAAACTCCAACCATAAAAGCTACCATAATACCAAATTAACTATAAGTGTGTGTTTAGTATTGTGATAGCTTTAATTGTTGGGGGTTTTAAAAAAGTAGGTTTAAGAAAAATAATTTTAGTTGCGATTTTAAAAAATATGTGTTTAACTAAAATTGCTATGAGATGGATTTTTCTAAGCAAAATAAACGAAAAATAAATATTTTTCAGAGAGAGAGAGAGAGAGAGAGAGAGAGAGAGATGGAAAAATGACATGTTTTTTTGTTGTTTTTATTGCAATATATATTGGGGTATTGTGGTCATTTTATCATATTTGAAACTAGCCTTTGATGCAAGTTGCAAACAATAATTTTACAAAACTTGATAACATTGCAAAAAACTCTAATTGAATAATTAATGCAATTAGAATTGTATAGCTAACCAATAACCTATGATAAATAGGAAACTTACCATTTTTAGAATATTGATTTTTAATGTGTTGTTATACATCAATTGTCGTAGAAACTTCTAGAATAAATTGTCACCAAAATGCAAAGCATTGACACTAAAATCTCGGTCACATTCGATGTTTGATTATTTTTTATTTATTTAAAACATACTTGATGCTTATTTTTAATAAGACTTAAGCAATAATTTCTCTTTAATATCAATGATATATGGATTATAATGCCCAAAAGGCCCAATACTTAAAAAAAAATACCTATTTGATGAAGTCATTGGGTTAGAGGCTCAATAACTAAGATCGAATAACAACATATCTAGTCAAATTGGTTAGGCCAGAGGCCCAACTAAAATAAAAAAGAAGACCAAATAGTTGGGCTGGTTTTCAGTCGAAAAAAAAAGAAGAAGAAGACCAAACAATACAAGGAGAGAAAAAGACCACTTTGTTAATTGAAAAAAGAGAAAAAAATAAAAGAAAGGAAATATAAGTCATTGAAGCGACATTATAGCTTTGATGATGTCACCTGTTGTACTATGAGAAAGCTCCCTTCGAGATAAATCCAATAACACCAAAGAAGGTCATTGTCAGAGTTAAGATGACCTTAAATGCACCACTATAACTCAAAAGGGCTCGCCTATATGCTGACGCTTGTAATACATTTGCCAACTAATTATTCTCTTTTCCCCTCCAATTTAGCTCTCAGTTTTATTTGAATGGAAATCATGTAAGGTTGGAAGGGAAAAAGAAATGAAAAACAATAAAATATTATTATGCACTTACTAGAAAAAAAAATAGAGATTAAAATGAAAAAGAAAATCACTTCTTTGATCAATAATAATTTGTAAAAGGCTGCCAATGCATATGGGTGCAGTAAAAAGACCTCTAGGCTTTTGGTTTATATATATATATTTTCCATAAAAAAAACCCAAAAAAACCACAAAATATATAAAACAAAGAATTAGTAAATAAATATATATTTAAAAATTGTAGATATAATTATTATAAAAAACTAATGGGTCATTATTAAAAGAGTCATGTCAAAATGATAAGTCTATTTATTGACTCCTAAATGTAAACTATTCTTGCGAATAGGCTCTCCATCATCTTTTTTCAATATCTTCTGTCGCTCGTGGATGTCTTATTGTTTCTCTTTGCGTGTTGACAAGTCACCTTCTCCTAAAATAAGAGAACAATTCTCCGCGTTTTGCTTCCCTCAATGCGCCACCCAATCATATCATAACTAATGGATTGTTGCCAGATTGTTAGTGTTCATGGTGTGGATCCCATTCTAGCTGTCTTCCAACCAGTACTCATCATCTTTTACTCAGTGGCTCGAGCCATCCCGATTCCATCACTGAGTGGGCAGATAGGGATCTCTAGTCCAACTTAATTTTTAATTTACCACATTATTTGATGTATTTGTTTTAGTAAGATTAATGATCGGTGTCTTTATGTGTGTGTGTATTAACACATTTAAATTATTAATATGAAAACAAACTTTCTAAATATATTCTTAGTAAAAAATAAAGAAAAAAAAAGAAAATTTCATAATTGAAAATCAAAATTCAAGTTAGAAGGATAATTATTGGCAAGTGATTTTCAATTTAGAAAAAGAGAGAGATATGATTTAAGGACATTATATTAATCGATCCTTGAACATATTTCTCCATGTGATTTTTAAGAATTTTCTTTCTTTCATATATCCTCATATATTCATGTTTTCTTGTCATGCTTTTTTGTTATTTTTGGACATAAAATATCTGTTATACTATTAAAGGAAAAATATATTTTAAAAATATAAAAATTAGATTTTTTTTAAAATTAACCGAATCTAAGAAAAAAAACTAAAAAATTTAAAAAATTCAGAAAGACAAAAACTTTGAACATTTTAAAAAATTTAAAATAATTCATAGAAAATATAGAAAAAACATAGAGACTAATGAAAAATTTTAGAACTCGTCTCCTGTAAATATGTAATTTTAATAGTGATTTTAATAATATAGACTTAAAAAATATATGTTTAGTTAAAATTGTTGGAAGATGAACAAAATATTTTAACTTCTATAAAATTAATATTTGAAATATAATTATATGTGGGGATTAATCCAAAAGCATAAGTTATTTAACTAATCAAACAAATTTTTTATAATTAGATAAAAATAAAAATTATCACAATAATAAACGGTTCAACATATCATTAATATGTTGCATATTTTCAGATAAATAAACTCAACAACACAATAAATTATAAATTAATCCTTATTTTTTATTTTAATAATAAATTCAATAGTTTTTCTTATTCTAAAAATTAACTAATCATATAGCATTATTTTTGTTTATATTTAAAATAAAAATAAACATTTCAAAATTCATATACCAGCCTAAAATTTAGATGATTATCAATAGAAAAAAAAAGAAGAGAGAGTTTAGTTTGCATTAAAAGTTAATAAACCTCTCTATAATATTATTATAAGATAAAATCCCCTATGTAAATAGAATTTAAACTGTGGAAGCTTATTAATAGGCTAAATAACCAAACTTGTTAATGATATGCATAAAAAAACATATAATTTCTTTTAAGATCAACTAGTAGTAAATACAATAATTTATTAAAAGGATAAACCTTCAAGGGTTATTTGACTATAGTGAAAGAGAGTTATATATTTTTTAATGTAAATGTTGATGGCAGCATAATAATTGTGTATAAAATGTTTATTAATTTGTAAGAACACTTCAAAATAATTTTTTTATTTATTATTAAATATATTAAAAAATTATCAATTTAATATATATTTTTTAAAATAAATACATGTTTCCTCGAAACCTAGCGGCTCTTGTTGACAGTCCATGTTATAACGTCGATCAAACACTTGCAATAACAAATAATAACACTAAAAAAAGAAGAAAGAAAAGGCTCGATACATTAACAAATCTGTTAAAAGCCTGTCTGAAAAGGTTCCACACCTTC
>Ga0325414_1006859_pt1 | contig 12113 bp, 17 predicted proteins | sample PopdelMetagenome_8_FD_206183 | JGI IMG/M metagenome (GOLD analysis project Ga0325414, IMG submission 206183) | Populus deltoides microbial communities from Bellville, Georgia, United States - Leaf-PdKOR-R3 | ecosystem: Host-associated > Plants > Phyllosphere > Phylloplane/Leaf | place: USA... | reverse complement strand
AAGCTGCTGTTGGAACTGAGTTATGAGGAAAACTCTTCTTGTGCTGAAGTTGGCTATGGTTGGAGATGTTAGGGGTGGCTGAGAAACGCAACCACCACTGCCCATGGCTGAGGAGATGATGAATGCTAGCCAGAAAACGAACGGTGAAGTTTGCTGGCAGGGATGAATGCTGAGGGCTGTCTCTAGGTTAGGTTCCAACAAGGAAGAGAAACACGGGAGGGAGACGCAGGGGGACTTTGGCGACAGAGAGGAAGATCAAGGTGTGTGACCAAGTTGATGAATAGATAAAGGAGCCCGTGAAGAGTAAAAAAAAATCTGGAGCCGGCGGCTCCCTTCTTGACAATAGATTCATGTTTTCTGGTAATGCCTTCCCTCAAGGTTTTCGTGTATTTCTTGTAATGTCTCGTTTCTTGTAATATTTATAATATAAAAGTTTTATAGCACATAAAAAAACAAAATTTCAAATAAATTTATTTGTTTTTCTACATTTAAATTTAATTAAAAATCAAATTAAAAAAAACTATTATTATCTTAATAATAAGAAGAGAAATCGAGAGTGATAAAAATACATTGTAGTTCTTAGTTTTCCTACAAATTAATAAATTATACTTTTCATCAAAATAAATTCCTCATCTTTTAATTTTAAATTTTAAATTCTGTAAAATTAAATTAAAAATAAATAGATAAAAATTGAGTTATAATAATACTGTTTGATTGTGGACTTTTCAATCAAAACGAAAAAGTAAGAGATTTATTCTAAGAAAAAAAAAAGGAAAAATGAAAGTAAGAGATTTATTAGTACATTGAAGTCAAAAGTGTGATGTTGAAAACCACATGGACTATATATTTAATTTTTAAAACTATAGGGACTAGGTAAGTACAAATATTGCTTAATTTTGATCTAAAATATCCACGTCATATATTTTCACGGCTCTGATCCCAGAAATCAAAATAAAGCCATAGTCCGCGTATTATACAAACCAACTAACTTGATAAAGAAGAAGATAGAACAAACAGATTTTCTACACAAAAAAAAAAAAAAAACAGAGAGCTTGTTACCTTTTGGCAATGGAAGCCGTACAGTTCTCGACCGTTTCCTCCCGCCATTTCTCTACTCCTTCTCTCTCGAGAAACAACAAGACTATCTCTTACTATTCAAGCTGTCCAAGATATTCAACTAAATCTTTTTGTTCTTCGTGGACTGGCTCAAGCAATAATGTCACTTCGCTTTCCTCAAGAAATTCATTCACTGTAAGTTCAAGAACGAAAAGAAAACAACTCCCATTTTAGTAAATTTGGAGTTTTTTTTAATTCGGCTTATCTTTTGATGTACAAATATCTCTTGTTTTTTCTTTCTCTTTACCTGTGGTGAACAGAAAGAGATGTGGAGGTGGGTGACTTGCAAGAGTGTTGTTACTTTTAGAAGAGAAATGGGAGGTGGTGTGGTAAAAGCAGAAATGTTTGGTCAGTTAACTAGTGGTCTCGAATCTGCTTGGAACAAGCTCAAAGGAGAAGGTTTGAGCTTACATGTTTATTTTGTCAATTCAATTAGTTTTCTTTTCTTTTTTCCTCAAAAAAAAGCTAGCAAATTTAGGCATGGAGTAGTGTGTTTTAGCTATTAAAAATACATCAATGTTAGCAAACAATAAGAAAAGGAGCATTGATTTTTGTATCTATAGATGGATTAAAACTGTGGGTTTCTTTTCTTTTTCTGTTTTAAATATGTTACATTTTCATTTTGTTGGTGTTTGGCTTTTGTTTGCGGTTGAATTTTTTTACCTGCTGCAGAGGTTTTGACCAAGGAGAATATTGTGGAGCCAATGAGGGATATTAGAAGAGCTCTACTGGAAGCTGATGTGAGTGAATTTGCAAACTAGAATTCGAGTTTCTTTTAATGTTTTTTAAAAACAAATTATGGTTGGTCTATTGACAGGTAAGCCTTCCTGTGGTTCGAAGGTTTGTTCAATCAGTCAGTGACCAAGCTGTTGGTGTTGGCCTGGTTAGAGGAGTGAAACCTGATCAGCAATTAGTCAAGGTATAAATTTCTGTGAATTAAATACTTCTAAAATGTAATTAATCTGAGTGATTTGTGAAATAAAAGTGAAGTTTCCTTCTTTATGTTTGTGTACTTCAATAAATTTTCAGTTAGTTTCGATGTTGTATGTGCTCACTAAATATTATTGTTTGGTTGGCTCAGCTGGTGCTGTATTCTTCTATTGTCTGAGTTATTGTCTTTGTTTTCACATTTGAATTGAATCTAGCCCAGCATGCATAAAAACTCCTAGGAGGCACTGAGGATTACTTGCAATAATTTGATGAGTGTTATATAGTGAGTTTATGACTTTAATGTGGAAGTTGAGCAAAGCTATGGAGTCTTTGTTGTGTTTGTATTGGTGGTTATGAATATCTGGTTCTTGCAGATTGTGCACGATGAACTTGTGAAATTGATGGGTGGAGAGGTATCTGAATTGGTCTTTGCAAAATCTGCTCCCACTGTAATTTTATTGGCTGGCCTACAAGGAGTTGGGAAGACAACTGTCTGTGCAAAGTTAGCTAATTACCTTAAGAAACAGGTGCATTTTGAAAACCACAACTTCTATCCTTTTCTCTGGGGTTTGTGGGTGTTTGTAGTTGGCTGTTGATAAGCTTTTTGTATGCTTAGTTATGTTGTTGACACCGATTGTGTTGGAAACCACAGGGGAAGTCTTGCATGCTTATTGCGGGAGATGTCTACAGACCTGCTGCCATTGATCAACTTGTTATTTTGGGTGAACAGGTATTGAATTCTGACTGTCAAGAAATTGCTTTAGTACCTATTTGAAGAGTAATGGATTAATGTTGTTGTTTGGTGTTTTAGGCATTTGCCTATCTTTTGGGTTTGGCCTAGGCTGTCAAGTGAAATGTGCAATTAAAGTGAGCCTTTGTACTGGTAGAGATTGACACTCTTACCATATAGTGATGCTAATTTTGTGAAGGCAAAGGCTATTCATGTTTCCTACTCCAAGATGAAATACTAAATATGACGTTTCTTATTAACTTGAAGTGAACTAATTTCCATGTTTGTTAAGTTACTGTGGTTAATAAGATAGTTGTTTTGCTTTGATAATATATCTTTTATATTACTCGTTTTTCTTATATTTAGTTGTAGCCTGTGACAGGTAGGTGTGCCTGTTTATACAGAAGGAACTGATGTTAAACCTTCAGAAATAGCTAGGAAAGGTTTATCAGAGGCCAAAAAGAAGAACATAGATGTGGTCATAGTAGACACTGCTGGAAGGCTTCAGGTTAATAATTTCTTTGTGTGTCTGATCTTCTAAAGAGTAGGAAAATATGCCTTTTCATTCTCTGTTTTTGCAGCACGTAGTTTTTTTATTTAACTGGAATACATTTTATTTTGGTAACATTTAACAGATAGACAAAGGGATGATGGATGAGCTGAAAGACGTTAAACTGATATTGAATCCAACAGAAGTTTTGCTTGTTGTGGATGCAATGACTGGGCAAGAAGCTGCAGGTACTCTGGCCTTCACTTTCTATGATAGTGGTCAAATGATTTGGTTATTATTTGAACTGCTAGTCACAATCTTTTAAGTGAGCCTAAAGAAACTGTTATTTCTTGTATAGAATCTACAGATTAATGAGGTGCCTTTTCTGTCTTGCAAAATGCTCTTACCATGTCACACAAGCTATCGATTTCTTTTCTATATATATATATATTCACAGATAACATAGGTGTGTCAGAAGTGCATAACAAATATCATAAAATTCTACTTCTTTGTTGCTAACTATCATTAGTAATATTTTGTATAAGAAACTGGAAGAACTGTTTTGCCCATTTTACCTAAAGCTTGTACTGTTAGAACCTTCTCGAATTTGTTGTTCTTAATATATCAGTTTCTTATGTTAATCTTCATTTTTGTGATGAATCATTTAAAAAGAAATTGACAAACTTATAGCCATGCATTTTTTTTTTCCTTAATAGGCCATATGGGCTTCAATATATAATCCTATGCATGCTGAATAGTTCCAATTCTGCATTTTTTCTGTGTCCTATTTATAATCTTAAACCATGCGTGGAACTCATATTCTCATACTTACAATGAACATACTTACTTCATGGACACACTTCTTCTTTGGTTACATTGACAGCTCTGGTTACAACATTCAATCTTGAAATTGGAATTACGGGTGCCATTTTGACCAAGCTGGATGGGGATTCTAGAGGTGGTGCAGCTCTTAGTGTCAAAGAGGTCTGTGTTTGAATTTCCTTAGATTTTTTCATTATTTTATAGCAGCATGATTTTATGCGAGGATGAGTTTTTTGTGATTGTATGACAAATGATGGAAATTATCATAACTGTTTGTTCATTTCATGATATCTTTTGTATCTCCTTTGTTTGTCAAGGAATTTTCTTAAAATTGATTGTTTTTCCGATAAGGAATTGTGATGGTTGTCTGTATGAGGTTAAGGCCTTGGGATTATGTTATAGGGAAATTGAATATGATTTCTTTGGCCTTTTTGGAAAATATTGAAAACAGCTGAGTAATCTATCAATTTAGAGAAAAATGGTTATTTAGTGTGGTTTGATCAGGAACATCACCTAAAATCTGATGGGGGACAAGTAAGATTAGAGGAGAAGAAAAGCATAGGAAAGAAGAGAAAGAAGAAGCTAAGAAGAAGAGAAAAAGGAGTTGGAGAAGAGAAAAGAAGGGTAATGGAGGACGAGAGGTCTGGAACTCTGCAACTTTTTTTAATTCAAATAAATTATCTAACATGTAGAAAAATAACATATAAATAGCAAAACCCTAATAAAACCAACAATTGAGGTCATAGCTCATTAAATAAAATTGTCCAAATAAATAACATAAATTAAGCCTAATTAATAAACTCAAATAAAAAAAATCCAATATCATGGGCTTGGACATGCTCAAGAGTAATGGGATGGGCTGTCATCCGTCGTCTCCATTCATACACGTGCAATATGTGGCATGAGTCTGGTGTCTCCACCAACTCTCCTAGGGTTGAAGAAACTTGACCCCACAAGTTTAGTTTAAAGTGGCTCTGATAATACTCCCAAAGATCAGGATCAAGCTACCGCGATATCTCTTTAATAATCCAAGTATAATATGAACTAGGATTCATTAAATCTCATTGTCTCTAATAAAAATAACCTGTGTATCCATAGTAGCATCAATATATTCTTTTTGTGCTTATGATAAAGGTACTGTGTTAGGGATTTCAAAAGGATATTTTGTTATCTTTTATATATAATTGGGTCCTTAGTGGAGCTAATATCACTGTTTGGTGGTAGTTCAATCATTTATAACACTTTGAATGGTCTCCTACTAATTGTCTCCAATTTTTTATTGATTTTCTAAGGACATTGTTCAGATCTAATCTATATCATGAAATAATCTCTAATATTAGATAATTATAATACTTATGTAAATCAACTTGAAGTTTGTATTGTTCAGTTATTCGACAGTGGTAGGGTTAAGGTCGTCTAAAATTGGCTTTCTTGATTTGGGGCTCTTGTGTGGTAGTTTGGTGGCTGCTTATCTGGTCAAAGAGGGTTGTTGTGGATGGGTTTGTTGCTGCGGATTGAGGAGAGTAGAAAGTTCTTGAAAGAGGAGAGTGACTGCTTGAATAGTGAATGATGATGGGTTGCTGACTTGTGTTGCAAATCTTGCTGTGGTGATTGAATCTGACTCTGTGTCTGTTGGTCTAGGCATGATTTTTTTTTTTTTTCTAGTGATGTGGTTGTTAAGGTTGGCTAGAGTTGGGCAGCGGGAGTGGCTGACGGTGTGAAGGTCGACTAGAGTGTCTGGCTAGAGATGGGCAATGGGTGTGAGGATCAACTACAAGTGCTGCTGTTGCTTAATCTCCTTTTGCTTTCCTTATAGCAAGGGAAATAATTGAAAGGCGCTGGAATCGTAGAAGGAATTGCTGGTGCTACTTCAATTTTTTTTAGGCTTTCAAAAAATAACTTGGTTGCATCGTTTGATTGTTAGAACAATAAAAAACTGGGCTATGATATCAAAGTTGATGGGGACTGGTAAGATTAGAGGACAAGAAGATAAGAAAAAAAAGTGAGAGAAATAAGAAGCTAAGAAGAAGAAGAAGAAGAAGAAGAGAAGGAGCTGAAGAAAAGAAGAGAAGGGAAAGGGAGAAGGAGAAGTTCTCAACTTTTATTAATACATCAAAATGTCTATCATAATGTGTAAATAGTAAAACCCTAATCAAAACCAACAATTAGGCTAATAGCCTATAAATAAAACTGTCCAACTAAATAACATAAATTAAGTCTAATTAATAAACTCAAAAAAAAGAAATCGAATACTAAGGGCTTGGATGTGTTCAATCCCCAAACCAAAAGGTATTGAATTGGGCTATATTCCGTCGTCTCTGTCCATACACATGTGTAATCTATGACACGGGTGTGGTATCCCCACCAAATCTGGTTCTCCGAGGCCTCTCAAATTGCTCTGAGAAAGAGAGCAAGAAATGGACACATCTAGAGATTTAGTGCATAACATATGTTGTTCATAAATGCAAATGTTGTAGGTTTTGGCTGGTCTAATCTTGCAGAAGCACCATAAAAGTGCTTTAATTACCTTGTGATGTGGCACACAAAGTCCATAGTGTAATGCTGCATTTTGAAATTCCTTTGGAAAAAAATGTGTGAATGTAGTAATTTTTGTTTGAGCAGCTGATGTATACTTGTGACAGCAGCTGTTGGTTGTTTCTTAGTGCTATTTTTCGGTGATTTTTCTTTTTTTGTTTGGTACAGAAGATGTACTGAATAATAAGTTAACAGTACAGATATTTCATATATATTTAGTATTTAGTAGTTGAGTGATGGCAGGTATCAGGAAAGCCAATCAAGCTTGTAGGACGGGGAGAGCGAATGGAGGATCTTGAACCTTTCTACCCCAATCGCATGGCTGGACGCATCTTAGGAATGGGAGATGTTCTGTCTTTTGTTGAGAAGGCTCAAGAAGTTGTAAGTTCAAGTGAGCTCCATTTCTTGTTTTCTTGAATGAGCATATCTTAATGCAATTCTTAGTTGATTTGTCTGTACAGATGCGCCAAGAAGATGCTGAAGAATTGCAGAAGAAGATTATGAGTGCCAATTTTGACTTCAATGATTTCCTAAAGCAAACTCGTGCTGTTGCTAAGATGGGTTCCATGACTCGTGTCATAGGGATGATCCCAGGAATGGCCAAGGTATGGAAGCCTCCCTTAACTTCAATTATTTTCACAGTTAGTGGTTTGCTGGTTGGTGTAAGATACCTATGCTCTGATTTTTGGATTAGTGATCTAAGTATTGTAGAATTGGGTATTTTACTGTCTTTTTTTCGGATTCAATTCATGAACTTAAAAGACAGAAGTTTCTAAGATTTATGTTGCTCCTCTCTTTGCCTTGTAACTTCGTATGCTTATGGAAGAAGCTTCAGCTAATTTTCCTATATGTGCATGCAAACAGGTTACTCCTGCACAAGTTCGAGAAGCAGAGAAGAATTTAAAGATAATGGAAGCAATGATTGAAGTGATGACTCCTGGTATCTTCTTCTACCTGATTTTTGTTTAAATTGCTTTTGACATACAAAACTTAGACTAAGCATGTATGCTCTGATATAGTGGTGATAAGACACCAGAGCTTTTGGCACAATTGCACTCTTCTAATCTGGCGCCCTCTTTTTGCTGAGTCTTTATAATCCTCTTATCAACAGTTCTTTCTTCAAATGTACTCCAGAAAAACTTCAATCCAGTACTTGACTATGATAAGTCTTTATGTTATAAGAATCTTTGTTGGGTACGATTCAATAAGTACATGATGTGTTGCTTGAATTTACTCAGACAAGAGCTATTCAATAATTTCCTTGTCAGAGTATTGCATTACAAGTTTTTTCTGGATTCATTTTGAAAATAACTAAAGACATCAAATCTTTTATTATCTGGCCTAGCATGCATCGTCTTAACCAGCATTTCTAGTGTGTACCATGTTTGGGAAAGTAGAACTTATTCCAATCATGTGGATAAAGCGTGACAGTGTTGCCTTGTGAAGATTTAATAATTTTTTTTTGCCACACCTACTGATCTCTCTGCTATTCAATTACCTATTATTCTTGCTTCTGAACCTTCATACTTCTACTTGACTCTCCTTTATTCATTGTTTGTCTTGGAAGCTAAACACACTCCAATAACAAAAGCCAGCCTTGCTTGTTGGCTGATTCTCTAGTTGAAATGCATCTAATATTCAATGCAACTGAAGGTCTAAATGGTTGGTTGTTAAAAAAAATTCATAAAGATTTGTGTTGCATGCTTTTTCTTTCTATGTGATACAGTGTTCACATGTTTAACCCTTCAGAATATTCAGTCCTCCTAATGCTTTCTGATTTCTTGTTTAATTTACAGAGGAGAGAGAGAAACCAGAATTGTTAGCAGAATCTCCTGAAAGGAGGAAAAGAGTGGCCCAGGCTTCTGGAAAAACAGAGCAGCAGGTATGCACGCTTGCTACTTGATGTGTGCACTGGAAAATAGTGTTCTGTACTATCATATTTTAGCTGTTTACTTTTGCATGGTTATACTTGTCACATCAAAACTAGGTGAGCCAACTTGTTGCCCAACTCTTCCAAATGCGTGTTCGTATGAAGAACCTAATGGGTGTGATGGAGGGTGGATCTATTCCTTCCCTGAGCAATCTTGAGGATGCACTAAAAACCGAACAGAAGGTACCTTGTGTGCTTATGCATGTATATTTTTTCTTTGCACGCTTTAATGCTTCTTTTGCTGTTCATAACTCACATGATTATATTCATTGGTAAAGAGTTGCTGAGTCATGCTGGTTGTACAGAATGTTCTCAGCAATTCTAAAGACTGAAAAAGTTCTGCTATTCAGTTCTAATGGTTATGTTTACCTACTTTGTTACATCCTTGTTACTGCATAATCTGTTCCAAGGCTGTGAAACTTCGAATAAGTAAATATCATGAGTGAAAAGTTCTTTTGTTCAACACTGAGAACAACATTTTGTATTGACTCATTGTATCATCATGTTGCATAAATGAGTTAATTGTCTCTATTTCTATGTTCTATTATATCTGCTTAGATGAGAGAATACTAGTTTAAGTGGATGGTGGGAGTGTACTTTGAAAAGCAGAATATTGTGACGTCGTTTAAGTTGGATGGCAGAAATGTACCAAGGATTAGCTAATAAAAATTTTGGCAGTACAGTTTTTTTTTTTTTTTTTTAAGTTGACCTTTGAGAAGGTAGAGATCTCTGTCTTTAGACTCCGCTTAGGGAGAATGGAAGAAAAAGTTTTCCTTGCATGATCTGCTCCGTTCATTTTAGGGAGGATGGAAGGAAAACTTTTCCTTGCATGATCTGCTCCAGTCATTTAGATGACTCACAAAACCAAACAAGAAGCTAAACAGTATATTATTTGGATTTTTAAAAATTGTATGGCATACAAAATACTTTCAAGTGTCAACATGGTAAATGGAACTTGGTCCTTTTATGTTTTCTTTTTATCAGGAAAAAACTTCCTTGTGGTTTCCGTTTTGTTCGTTTAACCAAACTATTCTGCAGCTTGCACAATGTGAAAAGACAGTAAAATTTGCATGGTCCTACACCTGCTGTATTATATAATTGTATGCCTTTTGCGATTCCCTTGTTTGAAGGCGTTAAGAATATTTGGACACCAATAGAGAAACCAAGAAGCTTACGCATATCCAGCATCCAATTAGTCCTAGCCCAATCTAATTGTTTGATGTTTTTGGGTGTCTCCTGGATAAGGCTCCTCCCGGCACTGCAAGGAGGAGGAGAAAAACAGAATCAAGCAAGCGGTTTGTTGACTCAGTATCATCAAGGCTGGGTCCCCATGGTTTTGGGTCTAGCAATTAGGGCTAATTAAGTTGGCAGGCACTGCAACAATGACCAGAAGTCAACGGATCATAGTCACAGTTGTGTTACCAGCTCTTTGATATCTCCTTATCAAGAAGGCGGAGGCGGAGTTCAAAGTCACATGAGATTGGAAAGTTGAGAGTTAATTACTCTCTCCATGAGATCAAATTTTTAAGACAAGAATGTTTTCACCAGTGTTCATGACCCAGAACCATGTATTAAAGCTTGTATACTTGTTTAAGTACTCAGACATGTATGTAATGGCATGGAACAAAGGCTGAGATAAAATCATGTCATTCTGGTAATATTTCTTGTATACAGATTGTTTATTGCTTATGTTCAATCTAAGAGCAGGACACTGTAATTGTCTGTTGAAGGTATACAGCTCATTATTCTCAAACTACATGTTCTCTCTGCTGTTAGTCTTACAGATGTTGCTTGAGGACCGGTGGCTATGTAAAGCAAATAATGACAAAAGAAGCTAAGCCCTAAGGGCAATTTTGTCATTATGTACATCTAAGAATTAGTTAAATCTGACAGATTTCCCGGGAAGCTGTGATTCTTGGTGAACAAAGAAGAGAAAGTCGTTCAGATCCCTAAAACAGTAGCAATCTTTTAGCATCTGATTATCCTGTGCATGACACTTGTAAATAAACTATTTATTTAAAGGCCCAGTTTTACAGGTCTCTTCTTTTTTCCCCTTCTTCCTTGGCAAGCAAAGAAAGAGATAAAAGGTTGCACATACTTGAAGGACAGAATTAAGAGCGAAGAAAAATGGAAACATATGGAGCTTCAACAGAGTCAGCATTTCCAGAGGCTGATGTTGATAAAGCATTGAACCCTGCCCTAAACAGGAAATTTGAAGTTGATCCTGTATCGTCAGATATTTCCACCACAAAGGAGATCCAGCAGGTACTTTAGCACTCAATTCAACCAGTGCATACACATTACACACAGTACAGTAGGAAAAAGGACATCAATCAACTTGAAATCATTTATTATTTGATTTTCTTTATGTTAAGTTCTGATATTGAAAATTAGCCTGTGCAGAAAAGTTGCGCGAATCTTGATTTGTTTGTATTGCGAATCTCGATTTGCTTTTTTGATCATCTGGTTATAACAGGGATCTTCAAATCATAAGCTCATGTATACAAAAGGGGGGCTGTACAAGATGTGCACAAAGTAAAGACCATTAGTCCCTTCAATCCCCTCAGTCCCCTATTTATTTTTACATTTTTCCTGATGTAAAATGAGATCTGAAATTTTGAAACCCGTCGAGTTGAAATGAAAGAGAAGGATGATGGATTACATCAAGCTTTCATGCGATCTCTTTATCTATACTTCCATTACCTTTCTTTACCCAAACTCTTAGAAATATGTATCTGGTTTGGTAATTAAGAGCTTTCAACATGCTGACAGAAATTCATTCCATCAGCCTCTTGATATGCCCGCAAGTATGGATTTTTTTATGACAATACAAAAGAATCTCACTGGGGATGGATAAACAAGAGGAAGTGATCAAACATCCTGAAGGACATTACTTCTCTTGGATATTTAAGAAAAGAAAACCTGTATTAGTCACTTTCTTGCTTGTTCTTTGCTCGTTCTTGTACCGGTATATTATTTCTCCAGCAAATTTTTGAAGTATACTCTCATTGCATTTCAGGAACAAGATGAGGCTGCACAAAAAAAGCAAAGGGAAAAGCAGGATGCTTTGCAAAAACTCAAAACAACCATCTTTGTTTCAGCTATCATCGTCGCCGTTGCCGGGGCAGTATTTGCCATAACCAAAAAATTGAGAGAGAAATGAAATCACTGCCCAGATGACATTATAAGCTCCGGCAAGTGCTCAGTTTTTTTTCCTGGTATCTTAATCGTTTTTGAAACTATTGTTTTGAGCTCACAAGGTATTCTTTCTAGAGAACTATTTTTACGAAGCAGTGAAGGATGGGCATGGAAACTCCACCTTGCTTTGTGAAGTGCTACATTTTATAATAATAATTATTATCGAAGGAAAGAATTGATGTTAACGCAAGTCTTAAATGTTTAAAATTGCTGCCATTTTATGTCTAACTGGGAAATAGTTCTTGAAATTCTTTGAGAAGCAATTTGATTCAATCGTAGAGTACAACAACAATGAGATCAATGCTAATGCTCAATCGTTCGTTGCTTACTTATTTTTGGACGATTTGGTTTTACTAATTTCT
>Ga0325414_1006858_pt1 | contig 12116 bp, 10 predicted proteins | sample PopdelMetagenome_8_FD_206183 | JGI IMG/M metagenome (GOLD analysis project Ga0325414, IMG submission 206183) | Populus deltoides microbial communities from Bellville, Georgia, United States - Leaf-PdKOR-R3 | ecosystem: Host-associated > Plants > Phyllosphere > Phylloplane/Leaf | place: USA... | reverse complement strand
TTTTTAATTTATCAATAAAATTTATATGTTAACTCAAGTTGGATCTGATCAATTAAATATATTGCACTTTTAATATTTATTTTTTAAAAATATTATTTTAAATTTTTATAAATCAAAATATATTTTTACTGATTACCATCCGAGATTGTTTTTAAACCAATAAGTAATGAAGTTAGCCTCCAAAAGGTGTAAAAAAAAAGTTGAAAAGTAATCAGCAACACTTAAATATATATTTTTTTATATTAAAAGGAAAAATAATCAGACCCGTATCGTGCCAACGACATAGAGTGTATGATTTGGTGTTGGTGTCATGCAAAAGGTAGAATTGAAGAGTAAAAAACACCCTTCTCTCACGAGGGTGTCTGTTCAGTTACTTGTATATATATAATCATACTGGATCCCCACTGTGCTTAATGCGGAACGAGGTTCTGTCTATCATTTTTTAGAAACTACGTGAATGCTCTTCAAATAAACTAGATTCATGTTCCTTATTTCTTGTCAACCCGTTCCAATTTCTTCCTTTTTTTTTACTGTGTACGCGCGTATCAATTTACATCATAAATTATTTTATAATTTAGTTTATTTTGCAATTATTAATGGTTTTCTAAACTGTAATATTTTAATAGCAGATAGCTAAATATAATTTTAATTAAACTATAGAATGACAAGGATGTCTTTAAAGGGCATAACATGATAACAAAGAGTTTGAGATCTGTACAACAAGTCTCGAGTTCGAGTCAGGATGTGCATCTTTTGTAAGAGTCTGAGACAGCCGAGATTTTATTCACTCACCTACACCCATAAAATACCATTTTCGGGAGGTAGGGTTTTCTCGAATCCAAAAATGAAGATAAGGATATATATTTATTTCTGCATCACATGTACAGTAAATGAGAATGGCATTGTAAACTGTAATTTTTTAATAACATAGTATTATTTGTATTTTCAAAACTAGAAGTATAAGTTTTTATTTTTGTTTTTTATTTGGAAACATCAACCAAACATTATCTTAATACCTCAACTTATTAAATGACTTTTTTATATTTATTAAGAAATTATAAATTCAATTATTAACTCTTAACAAATATGCTTTCTATACTTTTATTTGGTACCCATAATCTTTGAATTTACCCAAACGCAAACATAAAAACTAACGAAGCACTAATTAAATAATTCAACCATTACAAAAAAAAATTGTGTCTTCCACATGTATATACCAGCAAAAAAAATAAATCAATGATTGCATCAACCGACCCAAAAATGACGTGGCACGACCCTTGCACAAACATCCCACGCTAATAACCCGACACGTGAGACTGTAATGATTGGACTTCGTATAGAAAGGAAGCACGTGTCACTCGGCATCAACTACTGTGTGCACGCCATCTTTGAGTTTTTTTTTTCCTCTTAGAGTCCTGACCTTCCAGAAACTTCCGAGAACTCCTGGCCAGCATTCACTGAGCAATCTAGCGGATAACATGAAGCCACGTGTCACAGTAACCACGTGAGCATCCTACGTGGTATCTTCTATTTTCTTGTAAATGACACGCCCCATTTTATGGCTGCCATTATTACCAGACTCTGCATTACTTACCGAACAAACTCTCAAATACGCAGACACAAAAGCTCAAAAAATTTTCTCCCAAAAAATAATAAAAAATATATATATAAAAAACAGTCGCAAGTATTGATTTTTTTTTTTTTGGTGTTTTCATCCGTGTTGCCTTCTCTTTTCCTATATAAAGAATGAATGGGGAGGGAAAGGAAGAAGCAGTGAAAATGGAGGTGAACAATGAGAGATTGGTTTTTATGTGGGGTTATTTACCGGGTGCTTTGCCGCAAAGGTCGCCGATTTCTTCTCCGCTTGCTGTCAGGTCGACGGTGTATGCGTGGAAGGATGTTTGTGGTGGCGGTTGCGGTTTCGCCATGGCCATTTCTGGTGACTTTTCTTTGTCTCCTCAGTTTTATTTTATTTTTGTGTGGAGTTGAGAGGTTAGACCTGGGAATGGGAATGTGATTGACTTATCTTGGTTATTATGTTGTTGGTAAAAATAGAGAGTTGTGGATTTTTTTATCACATTTGATTTTCGTTCTGTTTGGTTGCTGAGAAAATGTGGGGAAAGGGAAGAAAGTAAGATTGTTTTATTGTTTGCTTTAATGCTGTTTTAGTTCCTGGGAAAAGAAAACTGAGCTTAATTTGGCTAAAATGGGGATAATGAACTTTGTCAAGTGAGGTTTTTTACTTCGCTTGGTACAACTCCTGATTCCTGCTTCTTTCCTTTTCTTTTTTTCGTTTTTTAATAGTTTATTTTGTTTGTATTTTTCTGTTTAATTTCTTTCAGTTTGTTAAAATGAGCCGAACTGAAATTAGTTTTAAACAATTTCAAGTTGAAATTAATTTGCTTCTGAAATTTAATTTCGTGTGAATTGTTTTTCTAATAATTTCAGTTTTCAATGCAACAGTGTTTACTTTTCACATTTAAGGAAAGGAAATTTAGCTTTTCTTGGATGCAAGACAAGTCTTTTTCCCCCTTTTTTATTTAAACATTTTTATACTGATTAGACCTTACACTGTCAGCTTGCTGCAATTTGCATTCAATTGCCATTTGAAGCACTTTTCATTTCTGTTTGACCCCTTCTTGCTTTCCCTTAATTGAAGTTTGAGATAGTGCTCATAATTAGATTATGGACATTCATAAAGGCTACTATTTCTCGCTTCCCTTCAAAGCTAATAAAAGCATGATTCAATTGTTACGGTCAACTGATTTTTCTAATTTAGAAAATAGTGGTGTTTTACTCATGGTTGTTGTTTAATCAGAGTCTGGAAAGCTCATTACATGGGGTTCAACAGATGATCTAGGTCAAAGCTATGTCACATCAGGGAAGCATGGGGTAGTGCTGCACCATAAAACACTTCAGCTTCATTCCATATGTGTTGGTTAATCTTACATGTTGTAGAACTAACAAACAATTTTTTTTCCTTCTATTTTTCTTGTTAAGGAAACTCCCGAGGCTTTCCCTCTCCCAACTGAGGCTTCCATTGTAGAAGCTGCTGCTGGTTGGGCGCATTGTGTAGCAGCTACAGGTAAATAACTGTATATGCAAGGGCAGTGTTGAACTCTTTCTTTGATTGATAATTGATCATGTATCATATTACTCTGCCTCAAAACTAATTAAGCTCTTTTTTTTTTCTCAAGCACAGACACTGGAGAAGTCTATACATGGGGATGGAAAGAATGTATTCCCTCAGGGAAAGTCTTCGGAGATCCATCAGGGGCGGGAGGATCAGCAAAGGATGCGTTTGAAAGACAGAATCTGTTTTTTACAGAACAAGGCAATTTCCAACTAGCTACCTTTTCAAACACTGTGCACTAAGTAATTTATCTTTCTGCAGGCTAACTTGTGAATGGTGATCTTTTGCAGTCAGCCCTCGCTCGCAAGGTTCGAGGTCTAGCAGTGGAAGTGGAACCTTGTCTGGGGTTGATGGTAGAGGAAGTGGAGATGAAAGTACAAAGAGGCGGAGAATAGCATCAGCAAAACAAGCAGCCGAAAGCTCATCTGCCGGAGATGAAACACTCTCAGCATTGCCATGCCTAGTAAATCTTAACCCGGGAGTGAGGGTTGCCACTGTTGCTGCTGGCGGGCGCCACACTTTAGCATTGTCAGGTAAGTCCTGTCCTGGAATAGTACTGTGCTGACTCTGTATTTTGATGTGTAGTTCTCTCTGCAACGAGATCATGGTAACAAATTGATAGGCAGTATGAAGCTTGAAGCTATGGAAGACTTTTATGTAAAGCAACTAAGCAAGACACTTGATGTATCCTAATTTTCCCGAAGTTTCAGATATAGGACAGGTGTGGGGTTGGGGCTATGGTGGCGAAGGGCAGCTTGGTTTGGGCTCCCGGATACGTATGGTGTCCTCTCCTCATCCCATACCTTGCATTGACTCTGCTTACGGAAAAGATAGAGCTGTAGTGCTTTCTCGAGGGGGCATGACTTCAGAGGGACAGAGTTTTAGAGTTCCTGGAAGTCATGTTAAGGGGATTGCTTGTGGAGGTCGACACAGTGCGGTAATTACAGGTACTATTGTATGGCGATGTTCTTTTTTTATTATTATAATGCTTTGTTGAATTTGTTATTCAATATATATAAGCTCAAGTAACATAGTTTAGGAGCATTAGAGCCGTGTACTTGATATACTTGTATCAGTAAGTACAGCAACAAGATTTACGACCTAGACTGCAAACTGTCTATGGCATGAGTTTGACTGTCATGGTTAATGCATGCCTGTTTTCCCTTTATTTCCCCCCATTTTATTCTGTATACAAAGGCCTCCACATGACCAATTCATTCTTTTGGCTTCAAATCTATTACAGATGCTGGAGCACTGCTTACTTTTGGCTGGGGACTTTATGGACAGGTACTCTGGTCTAGTAAATTTTTGGCAGTCAATGAGTCTCTCCTGGGGTTTTCTATTTTCCTAAAGTAAATTTCTTGTGTTGTGTGTGAGCTTGTCCTTGCATTTTCATTAGAGAAATGCACGTTTTCTTTCATCATATGTTGATTAGCAATGCGTCTCAGTAAATATGATGGTTCCTAATCTGACTGTTTATTTGAATTTGGTTCTTGCATAGAATCATCACCAGTAAAAGATATTTGTAAAACTTTGAATTCTTAGTTGCTCGTCTTTCATTAGTGCATGTCTCGATTGGTTGAACTCCTCTGGATCTGTTTTAACCCCTCGAATATTAAATGTTGGGTCTGTTATTTGACTGTCAAACCTCATTTGAATGACTTACTTTCTAACATTTTAGCCACTAAAAAAGTGCTTTTGATGGTGAGAATGGGCCTATATTTGCTATTGCCGCAAATTTTTTTATTGCGCTGGACATGTCCCTTAAGAGAAACTGCAGAAAAAGTGTGTCAAGTTGCCATGATTATGCAAAAAGTGCCATCGAAGGAAAGAGAGGATGCACGTCCAATCTTTCTCAATTAATTAAAAATAGTGTAGTTGATGGCAAACCTGCACTGGATCTAAATTACTAGTTTTTTTGCACCTCAAACTTCTTATTCTTAACTGATGTGGGATTCCCATCCACATACTCTATTTCTTTTTTAGCGCTTACATATTTGTGCTTTTCTTGTGATTAATTTTACTGCTGCGTGTTTTGGCTTGTCATGGTAAAAGGACTAAAGTCTATTGTTATTGTTTTTTCAAGTGTGGTCAAGGAAGCACAGATGATGAGTTAAGCCCCACTTGTGTATCTTCTTTGCTGGGCATTAGGATAGAGGCAGTTGCCGCAGGGTTATGGCATACCGTTTGTGTTTCTGCTGATGGCGATGTCTACTCATTTGGTGGGAATCAGTTTGGACAGTTGGGAACTGGTGGTGACCAGGCAGAGGTACATTACAAATATAACTGTATCGCTCAAGTTCTCTTTCCCTTGATTGCAGGATAGTAAATGGAAGGACTGGTAATTTGGTATGATAAAATGTGCATTATAAGATCTCAAAAATCCAAATGCATTTATCATCAACAGAACACGGAAAAAATGTAGTTTCAAAATAAAAAATCATTAATTACTCTTCATTGCCAATAGAACACTGGGAAAGGTGGCTAGACTCTTAGAGTTTCAAAGTTTCAGTTTGCGCACTGAAAGATCTAAGCACTGCTACTGCTACCACTGCGCTATATCTGAATCATTATCACTGTTCACGGACTACTTATACCTCGATCATAGCTGCTATGTTAACAAATGTTTTGTTCTGGAAGAGTTACTCTTCTTTGCCAGTAGAACACTGGGAAATGTGACTAGACTCTTAGAGTTTCGATATTTCAGTTTGGGCACAGAGATCCAAGCACTGCTACTACTACCACTGCGCTATATCTGAATCATTATCACTGTTCACTGGACTACTTATACCTCAATCATAGCTGCTATGTTAACAGATGTTTTGTTCTTGAAGAATTCTCTGTGGTTAACTTCACAATCTATTGAATTTGTACATCAGACTCTCCCCAGACTCTTGGAAGCTCCCAGCTTGGAAAATATACATGCGAAAACAGTTTCTTGTGGGGCTCGCCACAGTGCTATAATCACAGGTTTGTGGACTATTTTTAGTCCTCCTTATCTCTTTGTTCGGTAATAATTATGTCATTCCATTAATTTCCACTGAATATCAACAAACTACTGAATTTTGTGTTGCGTGTGTGCATATTATTTGAGTTAATTTTCAATCTCAAATCATCTCCTTTGATCTTGTTGGCAACAAACTGAGTGTTGGTGTTTTGATTTGGTGAAACGAAGTCTGAAGGATTATCAAAATTATAAAACCACCAATGTGAGTTCTACATGGATGAATAGAAGGACAACTCTGCAAGGTATAAAAATATAGCCAATTCGAATGAGGGTTTTTAGCCTCAAATGTATGCAAAGATGATATTACTTGTTTTGTAAAACCTAACAAAATAACTGATCAAGAACCAGACCAGTTGAAAGATTGTCAGTGGTGAATGAGAAGGAGTAACTGTTGGCGGAGGTAAAAAATAGTGAAATTTTGTGTTAATCAAGTTGCAAGCTTAGTTAAATTGGTGGAAAGGATAATTTCTAATGTCAAACGTAGCATATTTTCAAAACAAATTAATAATTACTTCTTCACCATTCTGGTGATTATTCCTATAACATGTTTTAAACTTGCGACCCATATGCATGCTCTTAGTATTATGTTTGGACATGTATTTCACGTAACTATGAAGGGTGACTTTTTACTTTCGTTTCTTGAAGAGGATGGAAAAGTATTCTGCTGGGGATGGAACAAGTATGGCCAGGTACTCATGCTTAACCCCCAATCAATCATCTTATTTGGCGAGCATCTGGAATGGCATTGGATTTTAATTTCATTACTGTGATTCGTATCAAGCTAAATAAGCCTCTGTTGTTGTTTATAATGTGTACCATGCACTATAATTGATAGGGAACTCAGGTTCACGTCATTATGTTCCAGTGTTGTGGTGTACATATAGCTGCAAAATGTCTGCAAATTTAAGAACATAATTGATTTTTTCGACGTCTGGGTTTGTGAAACAGCTTGGCTTGGGTGATGTGATTGACCGCAACATTCCTTCTCAAGTTACCATCGATGGCTGTGTCCCTAAAACTGTAGCTTGTGGCTGGTGGCATACCCTTCTTCTAGCCGAGTCACCTACTTGAGTATCTGACTCTGACAAGCCTTCGCACAGTTTTGTTAGGTTAGAAGTCCTTTCAGAAAGCTGATATGTCATTAAGATCCATGTATGCGTACTCGTATGCTCGTTCTTATTCTCGCGTGGATCAGGTTCACCGCAGCTAGTTCCATCTCTTAAAACTACTAGAATGACATGCTGCTTTTAAGGTGTAAAAAATGATCTAGCCAGGTCCCTTGTGTATATTTTATTTAGCAGATTTGAACATTATACTGTACTCAATGCCATGAAAAGTCGAGTATTGTTGTGTATGAAGTGTTGTGGAGTTTGTTCACTTATGCAAGCTTGCTATTGTGCTTCTAACGCATGTTATGTTTCATACCGCACTCAAGGAAAGCGAAAAAAGCTCGAGTGCCTGAAAAACATCAATTCTTCCTTCGATGAATTGTCTATTGCATGAGCACTGGAGAGAGCTTATATCTCTGAAGAGTTTCAAGTGCTATGTGTAGTTATATTTTTCTTTTCTTTTCAATTGGATACATGTGTTAGTTGTTTCCAATAATTACGGTCCTTTTCTCTCTTCGATTTGGAAGTCATGCGCAACCAGCACATGATATTAGTATCTCTAGAAATTATGGATTTCCTCTACAGTCCTATGTAGTTCATTGATTGACAAATTTCATATGGAAAAATAGTTTATGACAATATTTGTTTCTACTTTTCATAATGCAAGCAACCGAAATTGATCAAAGTCCCCCTCTCCAGTTTCTTCTGAACATGTTAGAAAATTGTCGAAGCATTTGGACTTGCTACAGTTCTTTGTTTCGGCTGGTTTGTCCTTCAATCAAATTTTGTCGGTTGTATTGTTATTTATATATAACAACATTACTGTTCCATCACTTTCTTCGAACCTAGAGACTGTTATACTACAACTCGTATCCTTAAAAATTAGATAGTGTGTGTTAGATAGGGTTCGAGTTTCTTAATTAAAGTAATTATAGGTATTTTCGAGATTGCATAACAATATCTGAGGCCAAATACTGAAATTCGGAAAAGCAAAGGTGCAGAAAAAAAAAGGGACCAGCCAACTTTAGCTGATGGATTCGAGTCAATCCAATCAGGAATGGTAGCCCGGCTCAGTTACTTTTGACTGGTGTTCCTCGCCAGGCAAGCCTTTTTCTCAAGGTCATGGATAGAAACAGAACCGTGCAATGTGCAGCAATTAGCTAAACAAATGCTAATAGACAACATATCATCTGGTGTCTAGGATGCTTTAATAGTTGAGATTAAAGTGACAAAGAGTATAAACAATAATCGAATATTTTCTCATAAAAATGCACTTGTGTCTAGGAAAAACAATATTGTTTCCTATTTCTCATTAAATATCAGACTAAAAATATAATGTTCAAACTCATTTGCTCTTCAGCTCTTTTTTCAAGAATCTACTCTTCTGCGCTTTATAAAGTAGTCCGAGGAGCAACAATAACAGCAAAGAAAACATCGAAATCCAGTCATGAACATTAAACAACTCTATCTGATAATAAAATCCCAAGGTTGAAGAACAACAAGCATTCTTCAGGAAGACACATTAGGAAGCATAGAACCATGCGTACCAGAAGAAATGCATAGCGATTCTGAACAATCTAGTTTGTTCTGGGTGTTGCCCATTCGACTCGAAGAATTAGATTGTCATAACCATATCCGTTGAGCTTGTTTATTGCCCTCTCAGCATCTTCCTTGCTTACAAAGTTGACAAAACCAAAGCCCCTGCTGACACCGGTCTTCTGATCAATTGCAACATAGACACGACTCACTGGACCAAATGTGCGGAATAGTTCAAGCAAATCAGGCTCCCTGGTGTCCTCTGATAAATTAGTAACCCGAACTGAATTTTCTTCATTCCTGCGCCTCATATCTGATCCAACAGTTCTCTCTGCACCTGCCCTCATGCTTGGCGGGACATAAGCACCCTTGGTTGCTCCGGTGGCAGCCATAGCTGTCTCCGTTGCAGGGGGTTTGTCGATAAAGGTTTCAGGTGGTTGAGCAAGATCCTTGTATGGGCATCGTGATGTCCAGTGATCTCCTTTCTTACCACAAGTTCTGCAAACCATGAGAACAGCCCCTCCTTTACCTAGCTGAGCCAAGCTATCTCCAGCTATCTTGGTTTCATCTGCTTTGGCACCTGTTGGCATGTCAACGCATTATCAAATGAAAAAAACAACCAACCCTTAGATTCTTGAAAGAAAGTAGTAATCCACAAAAATACTGTTAGATATAGTCTAGAAGGCGCTAAAATCCAGATGAGAGAATTTTCCAAACAACACAACCATCACTCTATAAACTTTCATTGAGGTCAAATCCAACCCTTTTTCTTTGTGATTGAAGTTTCCTAATGCATGCGCTAGAAATGAAGCATATCAGGCAAGACAGCACTGAATAAAGATGCGTTGCAGAAAGGATGCCAAACATATATATAAAAACATGGCACTGGAATTACTGTATAAAGGAAACCAATAGATTGAGTAATTAAAACGCATACTAATACCACAAGAAAATCAGATCAAATATAATGTTTTTTTTAAGAAAATAATAGAAATACCATGAGCTCTAGGCCTTTCAAGCAAGATCTCTTCAGTAGAAACCATAGTAAGCCTGCTACCAACATCCTCATGAATGGCATCTCCGAACTTGGACCAGTTTCGCCTCTCCACGGCCCGCTTGCTCAACCGAGCCTTGGCGAGCTTGCGAACTCGCGTGGTGGTAGTAATTTTAACCTTATTACCATCGTCGTTGAATTTATACTCGATCACTTTTTTTATCCCGTTCCCATCAGGCCCAATCACTTGTTTGGGAGGTAATAAAAAGTCTAGATCTTCCCCGTCTTCCTCGTCTAGTTCTCCCCAACGCATCTTGGCTGGCTTCGCTGATTTGTCTACTGCAGACATGGTTGAGGATTTTTGTGGTGTTGGCCCTCTGGTTTTTATTGGAGATGATGCCTTCTGTTTCTGTCTGTAGAAGAGAAAAAAAATGAAGAACGTAGGGTTTGGTGTTGGTTTTTGATAATGTTTTCTTTGGGCGTTATGCGACGTCGGGTACAGGTATGCAGAATGCAGAGTGAAAGGGTGTCGTTTTGTGTTGTTTGGAGATATGTAATGGGCTTTCTGCAGACAAGGAGGAAGTTAGGGCTTGTAAAAACTTGTAACAATTTGTTTTGGATATGGGCCTATAGATCATCAAAATCTCTCGGCACATAGATTGCCAGGTTGTAATGCTTGGGCTTGGAGCAGAAGAAGATAGATAGGATATGGGCCATTGAAAATTCTCTTACCACCCCCGAAAATCATGGGTGGATTCTATGCAGAATCCGCCACACGATTCATTCATTAGATGGCCGATAATTTTCAAAAATCCTATTCGATTGATAAGATTCGGTGTTTTACATTGCTTTCCTGGTAAAATCAAATTAAAAAATTATATAGTACCGTTTGTTTGTTAGTTTTCTTTTGTAAAATAGTTTATTTTCTAAAAAGTGAATTGGTTTTTGTTTGGTGGTATTATAAAAAATAAGTTAGAAAATATTTTTATTGTTTTATTATGTCATGAAAAATAAATTAGAAAATAAATTATTAATGTTTTATTCAAAAAATAATAATAAAAATAAAATCTAAAAAATAAAAAATTTAGAGAATTATGAAATTAAAAAAATAATTTCATAAATTATTTAAAATGAAATAAATAATAATAAAAAATAGATACCATAACTAATAGATAAAAATCGAAAGAGGATGAAATTGAAAACAAAAATCTTAAATTATTTTAAATAAAATAAATAACAATAAAAAAAATATATACCAAAACTAATAGATAAAAATTGAAAGACGATGAAATTGAAAAATAAATCTTAAATTATTTTAAATAAAATAAATAACAATCAAAATAATAAATATTGAATCTGATAGATAAAAATTTTCAATTAAAAAAATAAAAAATAGAAATTAAAATAATGAGGATAATAAACAAACACGTGAAAAATTGAAAAGTGATTTATAAAAAACAATTGTTTCACGAGATGAACAGACTAATTGAGGTCACATGATTAAATGTATATAATGTCAAAACAAAGACTGTGATTTTAGTTTTTAATGAGATCCTAAGAAATCTAAATAACCTGGGAGTAAGGTTTATGTCCAGGATAATCGATTAATTTCTTGATTCTGGTAATCTGATTTATTCTTCGTAATCAAGGTGGTTGGAGATAGGTGTCTAATATCTGCAAAAAGTCTTCTTTTATGATATCAGGGACTCACCGATTAATAAATTAGTGATTTTTTTAAGAGAAATGCATTCATATTATAAAGAGACACTCCATGAATAAATATGCAACAGGGAATGAAGATTCAAAGCCTTTTTCGTGCTGGTAGATTCATGGTTTATTTACCGTCAACAAGTTTTTTTAAGAAGAAGACGAGTTAAATCGTAATACTATTCTAGTAGTCCTGATTGGAAAAAATATCTCTAATGTATATATTCATGTTGATGGAAAAAAATCTATGACACGTGTATTAACAAAGAAAAATATCTGCAACATATATATACTAACACCTATAAAAATATGATGGGTTTTTTTAAAAACTTTCATACAGCTAAAAATATAGCTGCATCATCAATGAAACTAAGCCCATTGTCTTGGCAGAGCCCGAATAAAACGGGTCATTTGCTTGATTGAGGGGTTTTTTGAGTTTGTTCAATTCGAATTTATCAATTTCTTTATACACTTTGCTTTAGAGTAAAGCAATCGAAGCACATGGTCAAAATTATATAAATAATACTCTTGGTGCGAATAGTAAGGTGTAATTTATACACGCATGCCTCGTAATAAAAGAAGAGCAACATGGAAGAATTTCATTAATCTAATCAAATTGCTTTCCTAGTC